>Ga0210408_10000093_pt1 | contig 141150 bp, 93 predicted proteins | sample IncBWH4MmetaG_FD_155471 | JGI IMG/M metagenome (GOLD analysis project Ga0210408, IMG submission 155471) | Forest soil microbial communities from Barre Woods Harvard Forest LTER site, Petersham, Massachusetts, United States - Inc-BW-H-4-M | ecosystem: Environmental > Terrestrial > Soil >... | reverse complement strand
CCTGGAGCTGTTCTACTGCCGCTTGCCGGAATTCCACCGGATAGTGGCCATTTTGTTGCTTTTTCACGACTACACCTTTCTGTAAGTGTAGCGGCTTTCCTGTGTCTCATTTTGGGGGGTCACTCCACGCCAATGTTTATGCGGCTTGTAGCGGCGTAGCGGCTGTAGCGGCATTTTTTTACAACTCGAGATTCTCATCTGCGAAGAGATAACTCGCAGTTTGCCTGAATCCTGAGTGCTGTGCCTCAGCTTAAAGATGAACAAACAGCTCTCAATATTGAGAAGGTACGTACCATTTTGGTAGTGTGCCGAATCAACGGCATCCCTGGAATCAGCGAGCTGCATCCAAAAACACGTAATGAGCCAGGTAGCAAAGCGAGTCTTAATTGTTTTGATCTTTTGTGCAGGCGTTGTGTGCGCGCCGAATCGGGCCTGTGCGCAAGGAAGTGATGCGGGTTTGGCTGACAGTCACTCGCAGGCGCCATCTTCGAGAGATGGCAATGACTCATCATCGGATCGAGAGGTGACTTGGCACACTCTGCCAAAAGACTTTCTCCACGATCAAAAAGATATTTGGCTTTTCCCTACTCAATTGGCAAAAGGGCGCCATTGGTTACCCACACTTGCCATCGCAGGCGGAACAGCCGGGCTCATAGTTGCCGATCCGCATGTGATGCCCTATTTTCGGTCTCACACGCAGAGGCTGGACGACCTGAACGACACCTTCGATGCTCAGATTACCACTGCAGAAGTGGTGGCGCTGCCGGTGTCTCTCATGATCGCAGGCTACGTTCGGCACGACTCGCATCAGGTGGGCACCGCATTACTCGCCGGAGAGGCCTATGCTGACAGTGCTATTGTCGATCTGGCTATGAAGGCAATTACTCGCAGAAAACGACCTGCTGATGTTGGCGCTGGCGCATCTTTTAACAACACTTTCTTTAGTGGCGGCAAATCGCCCTTCAAAGGCAGCAGCTTCCCATCCGGGCACGCCGCCAGCGTTTTTTCAGTAGCCACGGTCGTCGCTACTCGCTATCACAGCCATCGCTGGGTACCCTGGGTAGTTTATGGTTTCGCGACGGCCGTCAGCTTCTCCCGCGTGACCTCAAATGCCCACTTCCCATCGGACGTGTTTCTGGGGGCGGCTCTCGGCTATACAATTACGCGCTACGAAGTGCTGCGCCCGCGCTGAACGCGCTCATGGCGGCGCCGCAGGTCAAGAGCAACGGAGTGTCCGGCTCTGCGTTGACCCGGTGAAGCTTGCCATTGATTTGAAGACTGTACTCAGGCACACAGAAATCCTTCTGAATTTGACGACGCGGCCTGCCATCCGTTAACTGCGTGCAAATCAAAATCAAAACCCGAGCATAGCGCGGCAAGCCGCAATCAAAAACAAAAACCTTTGAAACACGGAGGAACAGAGGAAGCAGAGGAAAACCAACACTCTTAACCACAAAGTAACACGAAGTAAGGACGAAGGCCACGAAGGAAAAGACAAAAGAAAATCTATTAGAGAGACTTTCAAGGAACACAGAGAAAGCAAGGATAGATCATAAGCATATCCGCATACATCCGCGCAGATCCGCGGTAAGGTTTCGCGAAGCAAGATTATTCGTAGCGCAGAGCTTCAATTGGATCGAGCCTGGCTGCTTTGATTGCCGGCAGCATTCCGCTTACCAGACCGACAAACATCAGGATTCCAGTGGAGATCATAAGATTGGCCGGCGAGATGATCAGGCGTATATCGCCCGCTTCAGCATTCTTGGCCACGGCGCTATACAGAGTCAGCGAGCCCGCCCCCCATGAGATCCCGTAGGCAAGCAGGATCCCCAGCAGGCCGCCGGCAATCGTGATAGCCAATGCCTCGGCCAGGAATTGCAGCAGGATATCGCGCTTGCGGGCGCCCAGGGCCTTTTCAATACCGATCTCGCGGGTGCGTTGCGCCACCGAGACCAGCATGATGTTCATCAGACCTACACCTCCAATTCCCAGGGTGAGCGTGCCAATAAAGGTAAGCAGAACCTGCAGCGCCAGGGTGATGATCTCGAAGGTGTTCACCTGCTTCATGGCATTGAAGACAAAGATAGCGCGGTGGTCGGTGGGGTTGAATCCGTGAAGGCCGGCAACTACGCTGCGGATGTTTTCTTCAATCTTTTCGTACTCCATTCCCTCGTAGTCGACCCAGATGCCATCGAGATAGAGAGTATCTTTCAGGTCCCCTATGGCGCTGAAGGGGATGTAAACCTCGCGGTTGATGTCATCGTCGCCCTCTTGCATCTTGGGTTCCAGCACGCCCACTACTTCAAAGCTGAGCCCGCTGATGCGGATAGTATCGCCCACGGCAAATTGCCCGGAAAACAGCTTGGATTTGGCCTCCGAGCCGATCACCGCCACCCGAGCCCGTTGCATCTCGTCCTGGTCGTTAAACAGGCGGCCGTCGCTGACTTTTAGCGCGCGAATGTGCAGCCCATCGGGAGTGAATCCTTCAACCGGAAACTGAAAAGAGCGGTTGTCATGCTGTATGGTGGCCTGCATCCCTGCTTGCGGGCTGATGTGACGGACAAGCGGGACCAGGTTGCGAATATGCTCGATGTCGTCCAGGGTGAAGCGGATCTGGGTGCCGGCCTTGGAGCCGCCGGCCTGGAGCGAGGTGCGCCCCGGAAAGACGCCCATGATCTGCATTCCAAAATTGGAAAAGATATTCTGAACGGCGCGGCCAAACCCGCCTCCATAGGCCATGAGCAGGACAACGGTAGCAATGCCCCACGCCATGCCCAGCATGGTGAGCGCCGTCCGGCGGCGGCTGAAGCGCAGGGCCTGGTATGCCTGTCCTAGAAGATCGCGGACCATATCACTGCTCTTTCCTGAGCGCCTCAACCGGCGCCAGCATTGCGGCCTTGCGCGCCGGATAAAGACCGGCAACAATGCCCGCAATCGAAAGTGAAATTACTGCCAGGACCGCTGATGCAGGCACCAGCCGGGGCGTATCAAAACCCGGAGGAGAGGGCAATGCGGCCAATGCGGCCATAAAACCGCCGGCGGCTGCGATTCCCAGTCCGCCGCTCAACAGGGTCAGGAATGCGCCTTCAAAGAAAAACTGCATCAGGATGCTGCGGTTGGTTGCGCCAACGGCCTTCATGAGCCCGATTTCCCTGGTCCGTTCGGTCACCGAGACCAGCATGATATTGATGATCCCAATGGCTCCCAGGGCCAACGTGACGAGTCCTACGCTGCCCAGGAACATGTCCATAGCGTCGAAGATCTTGCCTATGGTTTCCTGGCTTCGGATGGTGTCCCACTGCTCAAAGGCTTCTTTATTGTGATAATCAAAGCCGTGGTTGCGGGCAATGATCCGATGGACCTCTTCCAACGCTGCCTCGTGCTTGTCGCGGCTGACCGGCTGAAAGTTGATAAAGGAAATGTCCTCTGGCGTATCGGCGCTCTTGAGCGGGAAGAACAGACGCATGGCGCCGAACGGGACGTACACCCGGAAATTGGTGGAGTTGTTCTCATCTCTGCCCACACTGGCAAGTACCCCGACGATCTCAAACCGAACGCTGTTCAACAGGATGGTGCTGCCAATAGCTGGACGTCCGGGGAAGAGGTTGCGCATCATCTGATAGCCAATCACGGCCACACTGCGGCGTTGCTCCTCGTCGCCCTCATTCAGCCAGCGTCCTTCACCCATGGGCAGATATCGGATCACATTGAAATTGGGCGCAATTCCCACCACCTGCCCGCTGCTGGTGGCAAAATCGCTGACTGCGCGGATGTCGCCCCGTTGCAAGACGGGAGAAACACTGCGCACCAGCTTGGTTTCCTTGCGCACATCGAGATAGTCCTGATAGGTGAGATAGTAGGGCTTCATGCCCTGGTGCTGTCCGGCAATCGCCGGGACCCGGCCGGGGAAGACAAATATGATGTCTTGCCCAATGGTTTCCAGTTGCCGTCGATTGCCGGAACGAAAACCCTCACCCAACCCCACCAGCAGCAGCAAAGAGCCCACGCCCCAGGCAATACCAAACATGGTAAGAAAAGAGCGCAGCTTGTGCGCCCAAAGAGTGCGCAGCATCTGGCCGAAGATGTCAAAAAACATTCGCATGGGCCTGCACTCAGATACGCAGGAAGGGACCAGTGGGTTCCATGATTTAGACTCCGGAAAACACGAATGGTCACGTTAATGAGGAGCACGTGTCGCCCTAACGGGTTTCAATCAATTTGAACCCTATTCCCCGGCGCTTCCGCCCTCCACGGGGTTGGATCGATTCAATACCAGCACCCTTCATTTTTTCTTAAGGGAACGGTACTGCGCTTGGCCCAAAAGGTGCATAATTTCGTGTGCACTTAAGATTTTCAAAAAACTGGACGAAACTGAGACTCTGCTGTGCAATTCCTAGCGGATTTGATACTCTCTTGCACACGTTTTCAGTTCCCCAAATTCTAAAGTCAGGAAGGTAAGATGAAGAAGAATATTTTGCTGTTGATGGCCCTTTGCGTGCTGCTCTCCTCTATGTCTGCTGTCGCACAGAGCAAGAATAACCCGATGGCAAAGAACTTTGCCGCACAAGACAAAGATAGGGATAGAGACAAAGACAAGGACAGGGACAAAGACAAGAAGAAGCACAAACATCACAAACATAAGGACAAAGACAAAGACGACAAGCACGATCACGATCACGACAAGCACTAAATCGCTGCTGGTTGTCGAAGAGGCAAGCGAGGGCAGCATTCCTCAATGGAATCGCTGCCCCATCCCACAGATTGGGTAACTTGATAATTTGAAAATCGGGTAATTGCGTTCAATTCTTAACGTGATTTGCCTCAGATTTGCCTGCTTCAGACTCTCAACTTGGCACTAACATGCCGGCCTTCCTCCCATCCCCTTTGGTACGGTCAAAGCAAGGCCTGCGGAACTGGTTTGTCGCTAGCTTCGCGCCTTCGACAAAGCCTTACTGATTCATGCCTGACGCTCGTACGTATCTGTTGGTCCGCTTGCATCCGTGCCAATCCGCGTTAAGTTTTCAGTCGCGGTTATACTGCGCTGTGTAAAAGTGTTTACTATCAGATTCAATTCTTACCGGAGGGACGCGAGTGTCCAGCGTGAAGGTCAACGGCGTAGAGCTGTATTACAAAGAGTCGGGCAGCGGTCCGGAAACCATCGTGTTTTCCCATGGACTACTGATGGACCACAGTATGTTCGAAGCCCAGAGAGCGGCCTTTGAAGGCCAATACCGGGTCATAGCTTACGACCATCGCGGACAAGGGCAATCCCAAGATCCCGGCCACGGTCACGACATGGAGACCCTTACCGAAGATGCGGCTGCCTTCATCCGGGCGCTCCATGCAGCGCCATGCCACTTCGCCGGGCTCTCCATGGGCGGCTTCGTGGGCATGCGCCTGGCGGCACTGCATCCTGAGCTGGTGCGCTCTCTCACCTTGATGGGCACGGGCGCGGAAAGAGAGCCTCTGACTAGCCGGATCCGCTACGGCTTTCTCGCCCAGTTGGTGAAGGTGATGAGTCCAGCGCCGTTCACCCCTATCGCGGTGAAGGAGTTGTTCGGAGCAACGACGCGCAGCAGCGCGGCACAACGCGCCATGCTCGATGATTGGACGGTCAAGCTTCGCTCCCGGCCACGCAATGTTGCCAAGTCGCTATTAGGGGTGATGAATCGTCGTGGCGTCGTGAATGAACTGAAGGCCATCCGTTGTCCGACGCTGGTGATTGTGGGAGAAGAGGACACAGCCCAGCCTCCGCGCAACGCAGAACGTCTAGCCTCAGGGATCAGCGGCTCCAGGCTGGTCCGTATCCCTGGCTGTGGACACAGCAGCTCACTGGAAGCCCCAGATGCGGTGACTACTGCAATGCGGGAGTTGCTGAAAGGCTGACCCAAACCTTACCGCGGATTTGCGCGGATATTCGCGGATCAAATCAAAACTCTACGGCCTGACGACGATGATTCAAAATGATTCCTACGAGGCGGGACTGATAAACCTACGCTGTGCCCGATATAATCAAGGCTGCATGAATCAAAGATACAAATTCATCTGCTGTTTTCGATTGCTGATGGTCCTGATGGTGGCTACGGTGCTGTCCGCAACGCAGACGCAGAAAGCGGTGCAACCATCTCAGCAACAGCCGTCACAATCCAGGCAAGTTGACGACATTCCTGTAATGGACGGAGAAGCTGGCCCCTGTTCGGTTGAGTTTACAGTCACCGATGCCGAGGGGAAACCGGTAATGAATGCGCTCATTAACGTCCACATTGTTTATGGCTTCGCGGGAGTGCGCAAGTTGGATACAGCCCTCTACACCAATGCCGAGGGCAAAGGAAAATTTATCGGGCTTCCGGCGAAGGTCCACAAACCTCCTCTGGAGTTCCGTGCTACAAAAGACCAGCTTACGGGGGTTGCTTCCTACAATCCGGCCACGGAATGCCAGGCGAAGCACAGCATTGTGATGGAGAAGAAAGCAGCTAGCAAATAAGCAGATGGTAATTAGTACTTAGCAATTAGTACTTAGCCTTTAGTCCTTACCTTAAGTGCAGCGGAGCAGTTTCTTCGCTTCCGCAGGATGACATCGATTCTCTCTGCATATAGTTAGTTTGGAGCCGCAGTATTTTCGACAAACCTGTTGTGGTAAATCGTACAAAATCCGCGAACATCCGCGTAAATCCGCGGTAAGGTTTTGGTTGCGGCCATGCCGCGCTGTGTTCTCCGCGCTGAATCCTTTAAACGCCGGTAATCTCTCCTGCGGTGTTCACGTCTACCTCTACCGCACGGGAGACCTTGGGCAGGCCGGGCATGAGCATCATGTTGCCGGAGATGACTACTACAAAGCCAGCACCGGCGGAGAGCGACGCATCAGTCACATTGAGTGTCCAGCCGGCCGGCGCGCCCAGCAGCTTGGGATTGTCGGAAAGAGAATACTGGGTCTTGGCGATGCAAACGGGCAATTTGGCAAAGCCCCAATCGGCAAACTGCTTGAGCTTTGCCCGGGCTTTTTCGCTCAAGTTGACTCCGCTGGCCCCGTAAATGCCGATGGCCACCTTGCTGATCTTGTCTTCCAACGAGTCCTCCAGCGGATAGATCGGTTCCACGGCGGGCTTGGAGTTGGTGGCGATGGTCTCGACGACCTTTTCGGCGAGATCGGTGGCACCCAGGCCACCCTTGGAGAAAGCCTCATTCATCGAGCTCTCAACGCCGCTGGCAGTGCAGTAGTCGATGATGCGTTGCAGGTCGGCATCGGTGTCCTTGGGGAAGCGATTGATGCCGGCCACAATCGGCACGCCAAAGCGGCGCAGGTTCTGGATATGCCGGGCCAAGTTGGGAAAACCCTTCTCCAGATCTCCCTCGCCCTGGGCCTTGAGGCTCTGCACGGTGGTCACCAGAACGGCGGCCGCGGGAGCGATCTTAGATGACCGCATCACAATGTCGAAATATTTCTCAGCGCCCAGATCAGCGGCGAATCCGGCCTCGTTGACTACGTAATCGGCAAGCCGAAGCGCAATGTCGTGGGAGATCACACTGCTGGTCCCGTGCGCGATATTACCAAAGGGCCCGGTATGCACAAATGCGGGAACACCCTCTGTGGTCTGCACCAAATTGGGAAGGATGGCCTCAGTGAGCAGGGCCATCATGGCGCCCGTAGCTCCCAGGTCAGCGGCCCGCACAGGCCGACCTTTGCGCGAGACGCCAATCACAATGGAGTCCAGCCGGCGCCGCAGGTCTTCGCGGCTGCTGGCCAGCGCCATAATCGCCATCACTTCTGAGGCCGCGGTAATTACAAAACCGGTGTGACGTCCCGCTCCATCTTTCTTCCCTCCCAACTCCACAGCGATGTGCCGCAATGCGCGGTCGTTCATGTCCATGGAGCGTGGCCAAGTGATCTGCTCGGGATCAAGATCCAGGTCGTTGCCATGAAACAGGTGGGCATCAACCAGCGCCGCCAGCAGGTTGTGGGCGGAGGTAATTGCATGGAAATCGCCGTGGAAGTGCAGGTTGATCTTCTGGCTGGGTTCGATCTGAGACAAGCCTCCACCGGCGGCCCCACCCTTCACTCCAAACACCGGTCCCAGCGATGGCTCACGCGATGTGATCGTGACACTCTTGCCAATGCGAGCAAGACCCTGGGTCAGCCCAATCGAAGTGACCGTTTTCCCCTCGCCCGAAGTGGTAGGCGTGGTCGCCGTTACCAGGATCAATTTACCCCGGCGCGGAAACGCCGGATCAGCCAGCAGATCCAGCTTCAGCTTAGCGCCATAGGTCCCAATTGGTTCGAAATAGTTATCTGGTAATTGGAGTTTGCGAGCAACCGCCTGAATAGGTAAGAGGGCTTTGGTCATGGGGTGATGAGTTTAAAGCCTGAGGCGCGCAAATGGCAATTGGGAACTAGGTAGCAAATAGCAGTTGGCAAATAGCAAATAGTCAAAGTCAAAACCTCACCGCAGAACACTGAGAAAAAGGCAGAAGATGCAGCGCGGCAAGCCGCGACCAAAAACAAAATCTTTGAAACACGGAGGAACCCTTCGCTGCGCTCGAGGGCAGGCTCCGGAAGCGGAGGAAACCAAAACCCTTTAACCGCGAAGGACACGAAGGAAAGGCAAAGAAATCTTCGCAAGAGGAAAAGACTTTCACGAATAGTTAAGATAAGAGGAACCCAATCACAAACAGAAGTCAGGACGATGGTTTTTTCCATCGTCCTACGAAGGTCGCGACCAGGATCGAGATGGTTATGCAGGAAATCATCACCAGCGAGGCTACACAATAGATGCACCATACCTGCAAAACATGGGCTTCGATGTAGGTGAGAAAAAGCGAAAACCCCAGGCCCCCGATGGTAGCCGCCAGCGCCGTTTTCCAGGCTTTCGCAAGAGCCAACGCCCCTAGAACCAGGTAGCCGGCGATCCCGATGACAGCGACAGGGATACGTTCTACGGCGGTATATGGGCTAAAGTCGACAATGCCCCCGCGCTGCTTCTCGCGAATATAACGCCAAACACCACCGATGACGGCGTAGGGGCTATGGTTGACAATGCCACAGTCCCACTTGTCGTTAATGCTGCAGGGCGAGGATTCAGTGCGGTAATGCTCCCGCAATGCAGCGATTGAAGCCAACAGACCGGCGAAGGCCAAGACGGCCACGAGCCATTTCACGATGTTTCTCCTGTCAGGTTAGTTCTTAGCCCTTAGCCATTCGTTCTTAGCCGTTAGCTCTAAGCTCTTGGCCTTTTAGCAGCTCTTCGGACGAGGCATTGAGTCGTCAAGAGTCGCGCGAATCTCAGAGCCAGCCTTTCGCAAGCTGGTGGGCAGGATGTCTTCGAGGATCGTCCGATAGCCACCCAGGGCGGACATGTGGGCGATACCTCGACCCATCGTTCCAGCGCCAATGACCGCAATTGTACGGACCACTGCCATCGATCAGAGTCTCTCCAAGGCTTCGAGCATTTTGACTAAATTCGGGTCCGATTTTCTCATGTATTCCGCCAGACGCTTGCGCTCCTCGTCCGTCATGCCCTGGATGCCGACTTGAATGCGGCGTGCGGTGGCGGCAATGTCGTCAACGTAGTTCATCATGCGTATCAGTTCACCGGTAGCTAACATGTTTTCTCTTTGCTCCTGTACACCACTAGCCATTGTCAACTGTCAGGCCTGAATTAGTAAAGGAGCACTTGGCACTCAGCAGTCAGCACTCAGCCAAAGAAACTGATGGTCGATACATTGGATTCAGTGTTATCAGCGGAAATCCGTATGCTTTTTCACAAGCTCACGATTCATCAGTGTTGATCAGTTGAATCAGCAAGACCAGTGGTCAGGTTCGCCATTTGCCAATTGCTATTTGCCGCTTTGGCTGAATGCCGATTGCTAAGTGCTGAATGCTTCCTCTTGACTGCTTCTATCCAAATTACTGCATCTAAGTCTCAGGCAGTCGCTCTCCAGGAATTCCCAGCAAGCTCATGCGATCCAATCCGGCCACTCTTATCTCGGAATCCAGCGGCATCTCTGAATGCCTGGACCGGCTGGCTGCACGAAAGCGTAGCGCGCGTCCTCTCTCGACCTACCGCTTGCAGTTCAATGCGAACTTCCGTTTTGAAGATGCGCGGCGGCTGATTGGCTATCTGCATGCCCTGGGTATTTCGCATGTGTACTCTTCTCCGATTCTAAAAGCCCGCCCGGACAGCTCACATGGATATGACATCACCGACCATAACAGCCTGAATCCTGAGATCGGCAGCTATGAGGATTTTCAGGAGCTAGTCCATGAGATGAAGAATTACGGAATGGGCCAGATATTGGATTTTGTCCCTAACCACATGGGAGTCGGCCTGGGGACAAACTGGTGGTGGTGGGACGTGCTGGCCAATGGCCGGGCGTCGGAATTTACCGAGTTCTTCGACGTCGATTGGAAGCCGCTGAAACCAGAGCTGCACAATAAGATCCTGCTGCCAATCCTGGGAGACCAATACGGCGCTGAATTGGAGGCTGGACGCATCCGCCTGGCGCTGGATGAAAAAGGCTTTCACATCGAGTACTACGACAGCAAGCTTCCCATCGATCCGCAGGCCATTCCTATTATTTTTAATACGACAAACGGAAATATGACGAACGGAGACCCTGGGGCCAATGAACCTTATCATGCAGCTTTCCGCAATGTGCTTTCCGGTTTGCGCAACCTTCCTTGCCACAGCACCACCGATGGAGAGCTGGTCCGGCAACGCCGCCGGGCGATTCCTCCGCTGACCGAAACACTGCAAGGGCTGATTCATGAATCTCCGGAAATACGCAACCTTGTAGACAGGGCGGTGGAGCAATGCAATGGCCGTCCGGGCGATCCGAGCAGCTTCGACATTTTGCACCGCCTGTTGGAGGCCCAGGTCTACCGGCTGGCGCACTGGCGGGTTTCCGGGGAGGAGATCAACTATCGCCGTTTCTTTGATGTGAACGACCTGATCGGCCTGCGCATGGAAAATCCGCGCGTCTTTGCGGCAACCCACCAACTTTTGCGCAAGCTGCTGGCAGAAGATGCCATCCAGGGGCTGCGCTTTGACCACTGCGATGGACTATTGAACCCCGTGCAATACCTAGTGCGCATTCAGATGCTCTATGCCGCCAGCCAATGCTCCGGGCCGGTCCCCAAACCTCCCTTGGCGGAAAATGGCATTGAGTTGGAGATACAGCAGGTGTTTGGCCAGTACGACTGGATGAACCGCCACGCTCCCCTGTACACGGTTGTAGAAAAGATCCTGGAGCCGGGTGAAGAGCTGGCAACGGAATGGCCGGTGGATGGCACGTCAGGATATGAGTTCACTACGCTTGTAAACGGCATATTTATCGACCAGCGGAATGAAAGGGCGTTCACCAACCTTTATCAGCGATTCACCGGCCTCTCTTCCAATGTCGACAGCCTGATCTACAACAGCAAGAAACTCATCATGCACTCTTCACTGGCCAGTGAGGTCAACGTGCTCGCCCACGTGCTGGATGAGATTTCCATGACTGATCGCTACGCCCGCGACTTCACTCGCAAGGCCTTGCGGGATGTCATCCGCGAAACCATTGCCTGCTTCCCGGTCTACCGTACATACATGGACGAGCGGGGGCAGATGACCGACCACGACCGCGCTTACATCAACGAAGCCATCCTCCGGGCCAAGCGTCGCAATCCGGACAAAGCTCCTGCCAGCTTTGATTTTCTGCGCGATATCCTTCTGCTAAAGCATAAGGAGAACCACGACCAATCCGAGCTGTACCGCAAGAAGCTGTACTTCACGCTGAAGTTCCAGCAGTTAACCGGCCCGGTCATGGCCAAAGGATTGGAGGACACTGCCTGCTACGTTTATAACCGTTTTATCGCGGTCAACGAGGTGGGAGGATCGCCCCGGCAGTTTGGCATCCCAGTCAGCGAATTTCATACCGGCAACCTGAAGCGCGCCGAACGCTGGCCTTTCTCCATGTTGGCCACTTCCACTCACGACACCAAGCGCAGCGAGGATGTCCGCACCCGCCTCGATGTGCTTTCCGAAATGCCCCGGCCCTGGGGATCACAGGTTTTGAAGTGGCGTAAGGTCAACCGGACGCGCAAGCGCACTCTTGCCGACGGCCGTAACGTGCCTGATCTGAACGAAGAATATCTTTTATACCAAGTGCTGGTTGGCTCCTGGCCATTTGATTTCAACCAGGAGGCGGCCCGCAAAAGCTATGTTGACCGCATCAAGCAATATATGACCAAGGCTGTGCATGAGGCCAAAGTCAATCTGAGCTGGATCAACGACGATCCGGTATACGTGGAAGCTCTTCAGCAATTCATCGACAAGATTCTGGCCCCTGGAACGAGCAGCCGTCCTAATTCTTTTCTCGATCTGATTCAGGCCTTCATGCCTGCCATTGCCTTCTTTGGCGCAATGAACTCGCTGGCACAAAGACTGCTGACGATCACAGCGCCTGGCAATCCTGACATCTATCAGGGTACCGAACTTTGGGATTTCAGCCTGGTCGATCCAGACAATCGACGCTCGGTGAGCTATGAAATTCGGCAGAGGCTGCTCTCAGAGTTAGACCGCCAAGCTGAGGACGGAAACCTGCCACGCTTGTGCGCCGACCTGTTGGCCAACTATCAAGACGGCAGAATCAAGCTGTGGACCACCATGCAGGCATTGCGCTTCCGCCGCGACCAACGAGAGCTGTTTCAGCTTGGCCTCTACAATCCGCTCTACGCCGCCGGGCCCAAACATGAGCATGTGATAGCGTTCGCCCGCGAGCACCAGAATCAGGTAGCCATCGTCGCCGTACCGAGGCTCAGCTACATTCTGGCGGCTGGCTCTATGAAGCCTCCCATGGGCGACATCTGGGAGACGACCGAAGTCCACGTACCTTCCCGCACAGCGGAATTTCTGGACAACATCTTTACTGGAGAGAAAATAAGAGTCACTCCTGGCCGGACGCTGCTATGCCGCGAACTCTTCGCGCACTTCCCCATCGCCTTGCTGGCTAGCGGCTGAAAGGCTGGGGGAGCGATCGCTGACCGTCGACAGCGAGGCCAGCTTCTCTGCCAGTTCGTGGGTCAACTCACCGGCTTCAAACCGCCAGCCCCAATTGCCGTCACTCTGCGATGGGGTATTCATGCGGCCGTTGCTCTTCCAGCCCAATACGTCCTGAAGCGGCACAACCGCCAGCTTGGCCACGGAGGTAAATGCCGCGCGCACAAACGCCCAGTGCATGCCATCTTCGGATTCACCAAAGTACGCAGAGGCCCAGCATTTTTCTTCTGTGCTGGCGCCGGACTTCCACCATCCTAAAGTCGTATCGTTGTCGTGGGTGCCGGTGTATACCACGCAGTTCGGAACGAAATTGTGAGGCAAATAGATGTGTGCGCCGGGATCACCAAAACCAAACTGCAAGACCTTCATGCCCGGAATTCCCAGCCGTTCCCGCATCTCATCGACCTCCGGAGTAATAAGGCCCAAATCTTCCGCAATAAACGGGAGGTCGCCGAGACGGCTGTGCAGCACCTGAAATAAATCATCTTTAGGGCCGGCCACCCACTTGCCATTGACTGCTGTGGGCTCAGATGCCGGAATCTCCCAATAACTCTCAAATCCTCGGAAATGATCCAGTCTTACAATGTCACAGGATGTAAGCGTCCATGACATACGCTGCACCCACCAGTCATATCCGCGGGCTTTGCATACGTCCCAGCGATAGAGCGGATTGCCCCATCGCTGGCCGGTAGCGCTAAAGGCGTCTGGCGGCACGCCGGCAACCACTGTGGGCTGGAGGTTCTGGTCGAGATAAAACAGGTCAGGATGGCGCCAGACGTCGGCGCTGTCATAGTTCACAAAAATGGCCACATCGCCGATGATCCTGATTCCACGCTCGGTACAGTAACGCCGCAAGGCCCGCCACTGCTCGAAAAAGGCAAATTGAATAGCACGCTCAACCTCCAACTCGCGCTGGTAATCCACGCCAAACCTGCGCAGGCCCTGCGGCTCGCGGTGGGCCAACTCTCTCGGCCAGGCGCTCCAGGGATCCCCCTTGAATACCTGGCGCATCACATTGAAGAGGACAAAGTCTTCCAACCATTGAATGCTGTCGCTTTTGAATTTCTCAAAGGCCTTGCGGTCGGCCATGCTCCGCTCCAGAAAATTCTGTGCAGCCTCACGAAGCAGAGGCAGCTTGGTGGCCCTGACGCGCTCAAAATCGACGTGGGTGCCTGAAGTTGACGGCGGTTGCAAACGTTCTTTGGCGATCCATCCCCGGTCGGCGAGGCGCTCCAGGCTGATGAGCAGCGGATTTCCAGCAAAAGCGGAGATTGCGGAATACGGAGAGTTTCCCAGCCCGGGAGGCGAGAGCGGCAGGACTTGCCAGAGGCCCAGCTTGGCCGCAGCCAAAAAATCCGCAAACTTGTAGGCCTCCGGACCAAAGTCTCCGATCCCATCACGCGAGGGCAATGAAGTGGGATGGAGAAGGATTCCAGCTAAACGCTCTGACAACATATCAGGTGCTTAGATGCTCATCAGCCTCGCGGTTTCATCAGGTTTTCCATGGCGTTCTTATTTATCTTCTCCCGGCCTTCTTTTTCCAATCGGCTGCGAAGATTGGCCAAGAACAAGTTCAACGCCTGTTGCTGCTTGCGGTTTCTCAACTGCTCACGAGTCTGGTCTTTGGCCTTGGCAAACTCATCTCCCAGAGAAGGCTCCTGCCGGTCGGTGAGCGCAATCACTACACCCTTGGCCCCCAGGTTGATGGCTCCGCTGATCTCTCCGGGTTTCAGGTGGAAGGCCTCGCCAGCCGCCTGACCGCTCAGCGAACCAATATCAGACACCGTTGCCGTGCGGGTGACAAGATCGCTGGTCTTCACCGTTGCTCCCAACTCCTGCGCTGCTTTGCGCAGATCATGTAAGGCGTGGGCGCGATCGGCCAACTCTGCGGTCTTTTTCGGAAGCAGCGTGTTGATTTGTTCCGCCTTGAAATCAGTGGCTACCTGGTCTTTGATTTCCTCCAGAGGAGCGAGGCGAGCTGGATCAATCTTTGTGATCTGAAAAATTGCGTATCCCTGGCTCAGCGGGGCAATCTCAGGGCGGGATTTTTCGTTTGCCCCGAAAACCGCCCGCATGAACCCCGGCGTGGCGCCAATTCCCGGCAGCGAGTCTTTCTGGGCGATGGGATTGGTTTGCACCACCTGCGCGCCTATCTTAGCGGCAGCCTTGTCGAGACCATCGGCGCGGGCCTGGGTTTGTGCCGTGTCGGCCATTTCGTTCAGAGCTGAGGCGATCTTTCGCTTGTTTACGACGTCCTCGATCTGACTTTTGACGTCGGTAAACGGTTTGAGCAGGGCGGCTTCTTTATCTTCTACCTGGATGATGTGAAACCCGAAATTGGTCTGCACCAGGTCGCTCATCTGTCCTTTGTTCAAAGAGAAAGCGGCATTCTTAAACTCCGGAGCCAAATCATTGTCACGGGTCTGCCAGCCCTTTAACTCTCCACCATCCTGGGCAGAGCTATCTTCAGAATACTTTTTGGCCAGTTCTGCAAAATTTGCGCCGTTCTTCAACTGCTTTAGAATGTCCTCCGCTTTCGCCCGCGCCGCATCCATGCCCTTTTGATCTACTTTGCCGTCCGGACCGGCAATCGGTGTTTTGATCAGAATATGACGAACTTTCACGCGCTCAGGAGTACGATATTCGTCCATGTGGGCGGTGTAGTATTGCTGGAGATCATTGGGTGTCACGGCAACTTTATTTTGGACAGCCTTGTCATCCACCACAAAATACCGTATCTGGCGTTTTTCCGGGACTGAGTTCTTATAGCGGTCCTGATTTTTGGTATAAAAGGCCTTCAGTTCGGCATCGGGTGGATTGAGCTGCTTTTGAAGGTCCTCTGCCGCAAGGAAGGCGTAATCAAACTTAATCTTGGTGTTCTGCTCCTTGAAGGCCTGTTCCACTTCCGCCGGGGAAACGTCGATTCCAGCCACCAGCGTGGTGAATATCTTCTCTTTCAGCAACCTCATCTTTATATCCCGCTCGAAAGCGTCGGCAGTCGCGCCGGAGCTTTGGAGAATCCGTTCATATTGCTCCTGGCCAATCCACTTACCACCGGGAAAAAAGAGCTGCGCGTAAGGCCCGGTCCGCATGGAGTTCTGCACCTCTTCATCCGCGACCCGCAGCCCCAAGCGGTCGGCTTCATAGCTTATCTCCGCATCTTCTATCAGATTACCGAGTGCTCTTTGCAGGGCGTACTGCATAAGGAATGGCCGGGCATTCTCGGGATATCTCTGCTGCTGCATCTGCTGCTGCACCTCGCGGGATGCTGCGTTCTGAACATCCGCCATCTGAATATCGCGCCCACCAACCGTCGCCACTACGCTTGAGGCGCTGGCAGTGGTATCGGTCATGAACCCTGGAATAAGGTAGACCACCATCCCAAGGCACAGAATTGACAGCATTGCGACAAGGAGAGCCTTGGTAGCCTTGCCGCCGCTTTGCAGAAACTTGATCATTTTGTGGAAAACTCCAGTTGTGAAAAACTTCAGTGAAGTGTTAGGGAACTCTATTGATTATATAAAAAACTCGCCTTTCTGCGTGTGAAAGCCTAATAAAAAGCCGTTCGTGGGACTCTGGAATTTAGAAGTCAGGAGCCGGGAGCGAGGACCTGCTATATAATCGCGCGCTGAAGCCCAAGGACTACCATGAAACGCACTTTGCTCCCCATTTTTCTCTGCTTATGCTTTTTTTACGGCAGCAGCTTTGCCCAATCGGGCGCCTGCACTACCAGCGACCACGCGGAATATGCCAAGAAGATCAAGGAATATACGACTGAACCGTTCTTCATTACGGAGCTGGTGGACCATCTTCCTCTCAGTTCCTGCGTGCCTCCGCCGGATGCTTTTCTGCACCACATTGTGGGTGCGCCCGATGTTCTGGATTACACCAAGGACATCAACGCCTACATGCGGCTGCTGGCCAGCAAGAGTCCGCGCGTCAAGGTGTTCAGCATTGGGAGCTCAGAGGAGGGCCGCGAGATGCTGGCCGTGGTGGTGACCGACGAAGAGAACATGGCCAAGCTCGACCGCTATAAGGAAATCAATGCCAGATTGGCCGACCCGCGCAGTTTGAACGATGCCGAGGCCCAAAAACTTATTAGCGAAGGGAAACCGATTTACTGGGCTGATGGCAGCATCCACTCTCCTGAAACCGGCGCGCCGGAGATGCTGATGGAGTTGGCTTACCGGCTGGCAGTGGAGGAAACCCCGTTCATCCAGAAGATCCGCAAAGATTCTATTGTAATGATTACGCCTATCGTCGAGGTAGATGGACACGACCGCGCGGTGGACGTCTACATGCAGCATAAGAAGCACCCTAATGATCCGCCCTATCCCCTGGTTTGGTGGGGACACTATGTGGCGCACGACAACAATCGCGACAACCTGGGCGTGAACCTGGCCCTCTCCCGCAACATGATCAAGAATTTTCTGGAATGGCATCCCACGGTGATGCATGACCTGCATGAATCTGTTCCCTACCTCTACATCATGACCGGGACTGGCCCCTATAACGCCTGGCTGGATCCCATTGTCATCAGCGAGTGGCAGGAGATGGCGTATCACGAGATCGAGGAGATGACCAAGCGCGGCGTGATCGGTGTATGGACACATGGCTTCTACGATGGATGGGCGCCCAACTACCTGCTCTCCATCGCCAACAATCACAATGCGATAGGCAGGTTCTATGAAACATTTGGCAATGGCGGAGCCGATACCCGCGTGCGCACCCTGCCTCCTTCAAGCACCAACCGTGAATGGTTCCGGCCTAATCCTCCGTTGCCCAAGGTCAAATGGTCGGCGCGCAACAACATCAATATGCAGGAGAGCGCCATTCTCTTTGGCATGAATAATGTGGCTGCCAATGGTCCGCAGTTCCTGAATAACTTTTACCTGAAGAGCAAGCGCGCCGTGGAAAAAGCCAGAAAAGAAGGACCCGCCGCATGGGTTTTCCCCGCCGATGATCCGCGTCCTGCTGAACAAGCAAGTCTTTTGAACCTGCTCGAGTTGCAGGGAGTGGAGGTACAGCGCACAGAAAAAGAGATTCGCCTGCCGGCCGCAGAGGGCGGACACGACTCCAAGCCGGGCAAGACGGATGGCAAAACTGATAAAGGAGAGCCGGCGGAAAAAGCCAAGGACGACAAGAAAAAGGACGACAAGAAAGACGATAAGAAGCCGCAGGAAACAATCATTCCCGCAGGCAGTTACATCGTGCGTATGGACCAGCCTTACAGCCGCTTGGCCGATATGGTCCTGGACACACAGTATTACAGCTCCCGCGATCCTCGCTCTTATGACGATACCGGCTGGACCCTGGGGGCCCTTAGAAACACAAAAACTGTGCGGGTGGCCGATACCACGGTGCTCGACGCTCCCATGAGAAAGATAGGCAAAATTGAGCTGGCTGGCGGCATTGAGGGCACCGGCAAAACCTACGTGATCAATCACAATACCGACAATACCCTGGCTACGCTTCGCTTCCGTCTGGCGAATGTTCCCATGGATGCCGCCGAGGACTCCTTTGAAGCGGATGGATTGAAGTTCAAAGCAGGTAGCTTTATCGTCCGCAATGCTGACCGCGACCCACTGGACAAAGCAGCCAAAGAGCTGGGCATCAAAGTCCACGCTACCAATGCAGATCTGAAAGTGGCCACTCATCCGCTGTCGGCTGCGCGAATAGCTCTGGTCCACAACTGGCAGAATACCCAAAATGATGGCTGGTACCGGGTGGCATTCGATGAATTGAAGATTCCTTATACCTACATCGCCGACACCAAGCTGCGTGAGACCACCAATTTACGACAGAAGTTCGACGTGATCATTCTGCCACCCATGGGAGGTGGACTGAACTCCATGATTCGTGGACTGCCGCTGCATACCAGCAGCCCCATGCCTTGGCAGAACTCCAGCGACACCCCGAACTTTGTAGCGCCCGGACTGGACAGCACCGACGACATCCGTGGCGGCCTGGGTTATAGCGGCTTGGCAAATCTGGAGCAGTTTGTCGGCGAAGGCGGACTGCTGCTGGCAATTCAGTCCAGCGCCTCTCTTCCTGTCGCAGCGGGGCTGACGGAGATGGTCAATGTCTCCGATCCTCGTGCCATGCAAGCGCCGGGCAGCGTGGTGCTTTCCAGCATCGATGATAAGAAGAGCCCCATCACCTATGGCTATGACGACAAGCTCTATGTTTATTTCCGCCAAGGCCCGGTGATCACCGTAAGCATGCCGGGATTCGGAGGAGGTGAAGACGCAGCCGGAGCAGCGCGATCCAGCGGACGCGGCACAGTAACCGATCCGGATGTAATTCAAGGACGGTCCTACATTGCTCCGGAAAAACCGGTGAAGCGTTCCCCGCGCGAGCAGGAACTCTATGTTCCAGAAGAAATCCGCGAGTATGCGCGCTGGGCCATTCCCGGCAAAGACGAACTGCCGCGCGTGGTGCTGCGCTTTGCTCCTGAAAAAGATCTGCTGCTGAGCGGCATGATTGTCGGTGGCAACGAGATTGCGGAAAAGCCGGCGGTGGTCGATGCTCCTCATGGCAAGGGCCATGTCATCCTGTTCGCCAATAATCCGTTTTGGCGCGGTGAGACTATGGGCAGCTTCTTCCTGGTCTTCAACGCCATCATGAACTACGACCATCTCAACGCCGGCAGAGCAGCCCAAGCGCCTTCTGCTGCTGAGACAACAGCGACTGGCGAAGATGAGGAATGAGTCCTTCACCGCAATGGACGCTACGGGCGCAAAGTAAAACACGGCGCAGCCTGGCCGCAACCAACAAAAATCAGTGCGCACCGCGAAGACGCGGAGAAGACAAAACCAACTTCTTACCGCTGATTTGCGCGGATTAACGCTGATAAACTTCCGATTGGCGACACGGCTTCAAAATTTCAAATATCTTTGGCTAGGGCCTTGGTGCGGGAGGAAGTTGCGCGCTGGCCGCTTTGCCGGATGGGGCCACTGAGATGATCTTGTAATTCGTATATTCGATGGTGAGTGAGGCCCGCCCACCGAATCGGATCTGGCTTTCTGTGCGGTTCTGCGCCGGCAGCCAGAAGTCGCCGACTTTCACATATTGGTGCGCAATCTCGGTCTTTGTGATCCAGAAGGAAGGACTGGCCGCTGGCTCTGCCTGAATGCTGGTCACAGCGAAGTCCTTTGCGTCCACCCAAATCTTTCCGCGGTACAGAAACTTGTTCTTGGTTCGCGGACTTACTCTTAAGACATAACAACCACCCTCTGGGTTCGGCTCGTATGCCACCAACGAGAATTCATAGTTCTCGCGGGAGAGCGCGGTGCGGCGCCGGTTCTCTTCGCCGGTCGCTTCCTGTTCACTCTGCATGAGCTTCTTAAACACATGGTCGATGATGAACTTTGATCCGTCCTGCGATACGACGGTGAAGCGCTTGTTGGCGGGCGCTTCAAAGTCCATCTGGACCTTCATCTGCGCATCCTTGGTACCGAGGCCCTGGTAGTGCATGTGATAAATCCGTGAGCCCTCGACTTGGCGCAGTGCGAGTGCCCGCTCCTGATTTTTTTCTTCCAACCGGATGGCCACCTGCTCGGCCGTGAGCTGTTCACCCAGCGATGGCGCCACCGCATGATTCTGCGCCAGCAATTGCAAACTGGTGATGCATAATAATGCGATTGCGACGACATAGGCTCTCCGTCGATCTGCAGCACCAGGCAAAATTCTCATCTCTACCTCAAGTGTGAACGTAATCATGTATTTCAGCTCAGGCGCGCAGCCCCGGACATAACAGGCGACACAGAACGCATCCGGACTTTTTTCCCGGCAGCACTGGCCGCCAGTAGTCCGCGCTCGTAGCCGGAATAGACAGAGTCAAAAACACTGTCCCAGGAGGCCGCGAGCGCCTCCATCCGGCAATCCACTTTCATGCGTTCTAATTCATCAGGATGGCTCTGCAACCGGGAGATGTGTGCAGCAAACTCCTCGCGAGTGTTTGCGATGAAGCCAGTCTTGCCGGAACGGACAATGAATCGCGGGCCACCGCTGTTAGTCACAATTGCGGGCACGCCCGAAGCCTGCGCCTCTAATACGACGTTGCCATACGTGTCAGTCTCCGAAGGAAATACAAATACGTCCATGTTGGCATAGGCTTCGGCCAAGGCCTGATCGCGGAGCACTCCGGTCACGTGTGCGTGCTTCATGTTGCTCCGTAGCCATGTCTCTTCCGCACCCTGCCCAACGATGAGGAAAGAAAAGTTGGCGCACTGGGCGGCCAGCAGTGCCTGCTCGATTTCGGCCAGGAAGCGGATGTTCTTCTCCACCGTTAACCGCCCTACGTAACCGATGACAAATGGGCCGCCCTTGCGGGTGCGTTGCCTGGGATCAAACAAGTTTGTATCCACGCCCCGGCCCATCAGAAAGCAGGGCTTACCAGTGCCGCGTTCCAGAAGGTCAATCAGCTCCTGATTGGGAGCAAAGAGGATCTGCGGAATGTGATAGTAACGGAGAACGCAAGCCAGGCTGCCTCGGCCAATTGCTGTGGCGAACCAGTTCGCGATCCGGTTCGGCATCCAGGAAATCATGGCCCGCGATCTCTGGGCTGCGTACTGGTGCAGGTTGGTGTGCCAGGAAGCAGCGAGCGGAATCTTTAATCGGTGCGCGATCAAGCAGCCAAGAATCCCCGAATCGCTGGGGCCGGTGATGTGCACAATGTCAGGTTTGAAAGCCTGCACCTGCGGCTCAATGTCGCGGTAGTGACGCAAGAAAGCCAGATCGAAGTCATGCTTTTTATCGAGTGGAAAGGCAATTCTCCCCCGAGGCAACTCGACTCGAAGCACGCTGCCCTCCGGCTCTACTCTCGATTGTGTCCCACCCAGCACAGTGAGAAACGGCAGGCCCCTGCGTCGCGCGAACGCCTCGAACTGCCGGCTGGTGTTGGCTACGCCGTCCACCTCGTGATAGGAATCCGGGAAAAAAGCGACCCTCAGGATGTCGTCGTTCATTGCGCCACCTCCTCCTGGCCTCCTCCTAGCACCAGGCTTGGCTCCTTCTGGGGCCGGCCCAGTGCGAACTTCATCACATGCCGTACCGGCGCCGACTCCAGCAAATGCACGGAATTCACGAACCAGCGAATAAAGGCAGGCGGCCTCCGCCACATCTCTGAGAGCGGACGGAATTGCCCTGTATTGTCGGGATGAAAGACCCGCTCGTCCCAGCGCCGGGAGCCGGCCGAGTAGTCCGGATAATCCCGCAGAACATCCAGCACGCTCAAGGCCAAGCGGAGTGGCAGAGGTTCGCGGTACTGCGGCATGAATAAAACATGACTGCGGCGCTCTTTGCGCACCTGGTAGACAAACTCGGAAAAAGATTCTGCCTCGGTGAGGTTCATGACCGCGCTGGGCTCACATCCGTGGCGGTCGCCCCCCGCGATCACCAAGTGGTCCCAGCCCCGAGCAAATTCCATCACCACTTGGTTCTCTTCCCAGCTACGCAATCCTCCCAGTTCGAATGCATGGAGGTATGTGCCAAACTTAGTCACAAAAGCACTGAGCGTTTGCATGTGCCGCGCCTTCCCGATGCCGGGTAAATCCCACATGGGGTGATTCAGCACAATCAGCACATCCGGAAGGCGGTTCAGCATGGCCAGTAAATCGCGCAGGACACCCTCGCTCGGCGTGGCGGTGAAAGCATAAAGCTGGCCGGTGATTGTCTCTGCTTGCGCGCTGGGCAGATTGTGCACACCCAGGTGCAGCACCGTGTCGCGATAGGGTACGCTCCATTCCAGCGAGACCGGAATTTGCCGCGACTCGGGAATCACCCGCAATAGCATGGGCGCCTCGATATTGTCGTGGTCGCTCAATGAGACCAGCGCCGCCAGATTCAACTCGCGCTCAATCTGGTTTAGCTCCAATTGAAACGCGGCCAGTGGCGGCAATGGCGGCGTCCAATAGCCCTGGGCGAAATCGACCCGGACACCAGAGGTTTTCCTGGCCCGCATTTCGTGCTGCGCTATCACCCACCTCAACGGTGGAAAATGGTTCGCCATGTCAGGAATAAAAAAAAGCGATTCGCGGGAGTGGCTGGTATGGCCGTGGAGTGAAACAGCGGCCCGATATTGTTTTGTGACGCCAGGTTCTTTCCAAACACAGGTGACTCTGTTCTGCAAGTTTCCCCCTCGCAAACTTCAGGCACTCCGGTGTATGTGGACTACAGACCTCGGCTACACTATCGCGCAATAACATTAAGCACTGATTACGCTTAAAACATTTATTGGTTAAAATGTTTTAACAGACCATTAACGAAAGCCCTGTTCTTCTTCTGCTTATACTAGCCAGTAGCAATTGATTTACCGGTAATGCGACCGACTCTCCCACCACCGGATGCAGCGCAGCCGCCATCGTTTCTCGCCATATTTCGCAGGCTGATGCATCACCCGCAGGAAGTAATTTCCCTTTGGAATTGGAAGGCCGCTCTGCTCAGCGTCTTCTTGCGTGGACCCATTTTTCTGGCCGCAAGCTTCCGCCTGGGATTTCACGCGGCAGCTTCGGCACTGGTGACTGAATCGGTCTTCTGCGGGGCGACCGCGGGTTTTTACGGCGCGATTGTTCAGTCATTTCGAATGGCACAGCCTCCGTGGCTGACGCTGGTGTTCCTGACCATAGTTCTGCCCGCGATCTTTCAGAGCTTGGAATACCTGCTGCACTGGCTCCAGGGGACTCCGCATCTGCGCTTGGCGGAATTTGTATCCATTGGTGTAAGCGGCATCTCGGCCTTGTTCAACCTGTACGTTATGCGTCGCAACACATTGCTGGTTGGAAGAGAAGCGGCCAGCTTCAAGTCCGACATTCACCGATTGCCCCGGCTGGTATTCAGCTTCATCATGGCTCTGCCCCGCCGCTGGCTGGGCCGGGGCAAGGCCGGTCAGTCTCGATGTACGGTGTAAGTAAGTCCTTAGAGGAGAGATGGCCATCAAGACCTTGCACTTGACCAACGCCTGGCACCAGACCTCAGGAGGCATCGCCACTTTCTATCGCGCCCTGATGCAGGAAGCCAACCGGCGCGGCCACGAATTCCGGCTGGTCGTTCCATCTGAGCTGGACAGCATCGAGGAAGTGGGAAGCTATGCCAGGATCTATCATGTCGCGGCGCCCGTGGCCCCTCTCAATCGCTTTTACCGCACCATCTATCCGAATCAGTATTTGTTCAAGGGCAGCAAACTGCAGAAAATTCTGGTGTCGGAGCGGCCCGACCTGATCGAGATCGCTGACAAATACACTCTTGCTTATCTGGGTGGCCTCCTGCGCTTGCGGCTTTTGCCGGCGCTGGACTTCCGTCCGGTGGTAGTGGGCCTCAGCAGTGAGCGTATGGACGACAACTTCCGCAGCTATTTAGGCCGGATACCCTTTGGAAGACAATTCTGCCGCTGGTACACACACTGGATTTACTTCCCATTCTTCGACCACCACATCGCCAACTCGCATTACACGGCAGATGAGTTGAAGAAGGCTTCCAACGGCCACATGGTCGCACGCGGCACATGGGTCCGTCCCATGGGAGTTGACCTGGGCGAACTCTCTCCCGACCGTCGTTCCGATCCTGGACGCCAGCGACTCCTGGCCCTCTGCGGAGCCCCACAAGATGCTGCCGTCCTCCTTTATGTAGGCAGGCTGGCTCCAGAGAAAAATCTTTCTCTGCTGTTCGAACTTGCCGAATGCCTGAACCGGACCTCATCCCGGACCTGTCATTTCATTGTCGCGGGCGACGGAATCGAACGACCGCGCTGGGAGCAATATGCGGCTGCGCGGCTGGCAGGACTCGTCAGCTTCCTCGGCCATGTCCGTGATCGCAACATGCTGGCCATGCTTTACGCCAATGCCGACGTCTTTGTTCATCCCAACCCCAACGAGCCATTCGGCATAGCTCCATTGGAAGCAATGGCCTCCGGAGTTCCCGTGGTCGCGCCGGATTCAGGCGGCGTGACCTCCTACGCCAATTCCGGGAATGCCTGGACCGTGCCGCCCACGGTGGAGCACTTTGCTGCCGCGGTCGACGAAATCCTGAACAAGCGAACGCTGGTTCTCGAAAAGACCGCAAAGGCACTGGCCATCGTCGAATCATTTCGCTGGGACAAGGTGTCCGCTTCTTTTCTCGATCTTTACCAGGAGCTGCATCGTACATTTCATGGCAGCCCCATCAGCCTTCCACCGGACTTCTACTCCACACCGGCCCAGCCCAGCACCGCATGGATGCCCCGTCTGGCGGCACATCTGGCACAGAAAATGTTTGGCATGGTGGCGCGGACGGGAGCATCAGGGTCTTCACAAACGCCGAAGTTACCCGGCAGCGTTGCTAATTAGATAAGGGCTTTGCCCTGACTTGGTTTTGTTTCGGGTTGCTGTTTGCCACGTTTTATTCCTGATCCATTGGGGGTAGGTAGCTCAAGTGTTTATTAGCGATTGCAAAGCTCTTTCTGGCTCAAAATATCCTTACAGTATCCTTGGCGTATCTGCAGGGGCGGGGGGGTATCGTCGAATTGGTGATTTTCAATTGGAAACTTTTAATTTTCTTGGCGGTTCTGGGTTTCAGCATAAAACTTGGATGAAGATAGACCTAGAGAAATGAAGGCCACGAGTTTTAGCGTCATCGCGGATGACGTAGGTTGTCGAACAGATCCTTCGCCTGCGGATGACGTTAGATCCTACCCTTCCATTGTAAGAGTATTCCTCTCCAGGAGCGGAGAAAATTCACCCCCTAATTCTCGGTACCTGGGAATCGCGAAACCGTTCTGCAAATTCAAAAAGACTTTCTCTTTCTGCTTTCTGGTTCCAGTCCCAACTCCATAAGTTCCACCAAAACGGGGGAGATTTCGGTTGTTTTTGCTAGAACCCGTTGACCTCTCTGACGACTGCCTCTAACGATGCGGACCTTGTTTCCAGATTTCTGGCATATGTAGGTTAGGGGGGAGTTGCGTGTGCAGGTCTCCTATTGCTGCGGCAATTTGCAATTGAGTAAGGTGGAAAGCTTTCCTGAGGTCCACCCAGATCAGGTCTGCCCCAACGAGGCGCGCTCCCTGGAGGTCCGCTCTGCTGAGGCTCGCTGCGATGAAGTGAGCTTGACTGAGATCCGCCGCGCGGAGGTCTGCCCCCTCAAGGTCCGCCCCTCTAAGATTCGCTCCTCGCAGATCCGCGCCGTTGAGGTTCGCCATGCTAAGGCCCACCTCGCACAGTTTTGCAGCGCGGAGATCCGCCCCGCGAAGATCCGCCGCGCGGAGGTCTGCCCCCTCAAGGTCCGCCCCTCTAAGATTCGCTCCTCGCAGATCCGCGCCGTTGAGGTTCGCCATGCTAAGGCCCACCTCGCACAGTTTTGCAGCGCGGAGATCCGCCCCGCGAAGATCCGCCGCGCGGAGGTCTGCCCCCTCAAGGTCCGCCCCTCTAAGATTCGCTCCTCGCAGATCCGCGCCGTTGAGGTTCGCCATGCTAAGGCCCACCTCGCACAGTTTTGCAGCGCGGAGATCCGCCCCGCGAAGATCCGCCCCGGTAAAGGTCGCCTCACTTAGATCAGCCTGAAGGAGGATCGATCCTCTGAGGTCCACGCCCCTGAGATCTACCCCACTGAGATTTGCTGCACGAAGGTACACTCTGTGAAGGTCTGTCTGATGCAAATCAAGAAGTTGCGTTCCCTGCTGTAAGTGTTTTTCGTGTTCTATATCACGCCTGCTTATAACCGTAAGTATGGCTTGAATATCCGCCGGCACATCTTTCTTAGCTGCTGCTTCTTGACGTTTGCGGGGAGCATTCTCACGAACATACGCTGTCAATACGCCGATGACAGGCCAATAGTCTCTTTCAGACTCCCTCGCAATACGCTCCAGCGCGTAGATTGCACCTAAGCGGACTTCAAGTTTCTTCTTCCCATTAACATCAACCGCGCCGAGTTGCTCAATAGCCTTCGAGAAACGATCTGTGACCTGGCCTTCCTGAGAGACTATCAAAGACTTCTGAGAAATCGACGTGGAGTCTTGAGCTATGGACAATGATTTTTGGGCCAAGGTGATGTTCTGGTAAGTGGCGTAAAAGCTTGCCAGCACAACGATCCCGCCGACAATCTGCGCAAGTGTTTTGCGCGCATCATTTTCAAGCTTAAATCGTTCTTTGGGTTCAATATCGCTAAGATGTCCAACTTGCCATTGTGGAACTTTCCACAAGAAAATCACCAGCAGGACGGTAGCGGTCATCACCAATCCTAAGAAAAGCAACCAAGCCCAAGCTCGCGGAGATGGTTTAAGCACCACCCATGCCGAGCTCGCAGCTACGAGAGCAAAAATACCGATAACCCACCGCAACGACAAAGTTCTATTCACGCCTACCTCCCTATTGAGTGGTGAAAAAAACCGCCGAAGCGTATCAGACTCTATGAAAGAAATATGGGCTAGCGCCGCACTTGTCCCACAATCATCAACCGGCGCGTTCCGCGCCGGTTGATGGCCAAGAAGCTCAGCGCTTTCCTGAGCTGGAAACCGGCTTGGTGCTGGCATTGGCGACGGGCTTGGGTGTCTCATCCGGAACCAGAGGCTTCGACACTGCGTTGAAGTTCGGGCTTGGGGTTGGGTTCGATGCAACCGGGCCGCAGGAGATCGGACATTGGATATTCGATTGGCCGTTCATGAAATTGTTGAACTCCTGCTGATCGGCGGGTGAATTGCCGAAGCCGACGCCGTGGCCCGCCAGAAGGAAATAGCCGAGAATGTCGTCCCGGAGCCAGACTGGCGGATTGGGGAAGACGAACAAAATAGGGACGATGCTGCTGGCATCGTGAAGGTAGACGACCCTGGGAGGAAAGCGATCGACGTTGTCGTTTTTCACGGTGAGCGGAATCAGGTTATAAAGAGTGCCGCCGGGGAAGCTGCCGCAGGGAGGGAGGTCGACGCGCACATACACATCAAAAAAGCTGGAGGCGGGAAAGTCCCGCGAGGGATCGAAGCTGGGGCCGGACTTCGACTCCACTTCCCCGGGACTGACACGCACCGGCGTGGAAGGGTTGGCGGGATCGTTGTACCAGATTCCGGCGCGCACCATCACCGGACCAGCCGTCATTTTCAGCGCATGGACTTCGGTGTGGACCTCGCGCGTACCAGGGCCGAAACCGAAGCCGGGTGGCGGGATAAGAGTGTCTTCGGGGATCACAACCCTGGCTGATCCTGCCGGTACCGAACCAAGCCGAAATGGGCTGTCGTCTATAGTGACATTGCTGCGGCCGATGATGGTGGCCGGGTCAAACAACGTTGGGCTCTGAAGAATCTTGGTGGTGCTGTTGTAACCTGGACAACCGTTGAAAAGGCCGGCAAATTTGTCGGCGATCCTGATGCGGAAGCTTCCGAGCGAGGTAGTAGCATCGTCACCGATCGGAGGGAATGGCCCTCCGGTCGTCTGGGGGTATGCGGGGGTTGCGGCAAGCGCGAATGCGCCAAGGACAATTGCAAGCAGACGCTTTACGTTCATAGAAATCTGTCTCCTGCGCCGGGTCGGGCGCTCGGAGATGATGGACTTTATGAATCGTGAGTTCTTCTCCTGAGCTGCTTTTTTTGAGAAGCAAACAGCATTCGGCACAGAAAACCAGCAATTAGCAGTTAGCAATTGGCAGTTAGCCAAAGACGTTGTGAAACCTTATTGAGGATGACGCTGATTGGCCAAGTCAAAAGAGCAAAATTGATTGAATGAGCAGAAACTCAGAAATCAGAGTTTTCGTCTTTCGGCCTGGATTCCATCCAAATGCGCAGCCGATTAAGATCTTCCAATCCAATCTTCCGGTCGTGCATACGCTCAATTCAATGCTCACGCACAGCGAGCGGAAGCCGAGGCCACGTTTCGATCTGTGGCATTATTCTCCGAAAACGAAACGTCCCAGTTCATGACCCAACTGCTTCATTTCTTCAGGGTCCTTGGAACCGCGGAACCGTTCCGCAAGCTCAAAAAAGACCTTCTCTTTGTGCTTGCTGGCTTCCAGTCCTAGTTCCACAAGTTCCACCAAAACACGGTTGCCGCTGAGACGACGATTCTTTGCAATTCTCTCGATCTGTCTGTCAACTTGCTGAGGGAGCGTTACACTCCGCCGAACCTGCTTTGTTACTACCATTGATCCACTATACACCATTATGGTGCAGCAGAAAAACCAGCAATTGGCAGGTTAGCCAAGACGTTCTGAATTTCAATTTTGGCAATTACCAATTTTGGCAATTACTAAATTCTTCTGCGTCCCCTTCTCATCGGGGAAGTCATTGCAGAAAAACCAGCCATTGGCAGTTAGCAATTGGCAGTTAGCCAAGACGTTCTGAATTTCAATTTTGGCAATTACCAATTTTGGCAATTATCAATTCCAACGTCCCCTTCTCATCGGGGAAGTCACTCTACTAACGACAATTACCCTGCCTGAACTTTTCGTCAAGAAACAGTTTCAATCCCCTTCTCATCGGGGAAGTCATTGCAGAAAAACCAGCCATTAGCAGTTAGCAATTGGCAGTTAGCCAAAACGTTCTGAATTTCAATTTTGGCAATTACCAATTTTGGCAATTACTAAATTCTTCTGCGTCCCCTTCTCATCGGGGAAGTTATTCGGACCTTCGCGGGCAGGACACAACCTTAAAGGGTCAGTAGTCTCGTTTCAATCCCCTTCTCATCGGGGAAGTTATTCGGACCCTTACTAAAATTGGCCCTTTGGAATCAAGGCATTGTACACTGGTTTTTCCCGACCTATCAAAGTTTTCGCTTTTCCTTTGTCAAGTAAAATCGGCACACGCTGTCCAAATCTGTGCCAAGTTCCTGAAAACAAGGGAAATATAGTTTCCCCACGACCCCTGCCCGTTTTTGGTGCAACTTGCAAATCGCACCAGATGATTGAAAACAAACCAGTTACCCGTGATTCGAGATAAAGAGCTGCTAGCTTGTAGCTGCTAGCAGAAAAACCAGCAATTAGCAGTTAGCAATTGGCTTTAGCCACAATACTGTTCACTTAAATCAGCAGTTGGTTTTTCTTTTGGTTGAGGCCCTACTTACCTCCTGCAGCGGTCTTGACCTCCCCAGGCTTGGAGTTACGTAGTTGTTGTTGCAGGACTTCGACGGCTTTTTCCAACTGCGCGTCGCGTCCGGCCAGGAAATCGTCTGGAGTGTTGTCTACGTCCACGTCGGGAGGCACGCCGTAGTTTTCCAGGTTATAGCCTTTCACGTTATAGAGGCCGGTTGCGGGTGTGCGGATGGAGGAGCCATCCAGCAGACGATAGGCGCCGGTCCCGATCACCGCGCCGTAGGTGGTCTTGCCCACGACCTTGCCCAGGCCCAGGGTGCGGAAACCGTCGGGAAAGACTTCGGCGTCACTGGTGGAGCGCTCGTTTTCCATGACTACCATGGGACCGAAGAAGGCCTGCTGCGGACGCGTGATCGCCACTGAATCGCGCCCTCGAGTGTACTGGTATTGGCGCTGGCTGAGGATTTCCAGCAGCTCCTGGTCGATGCCGCCGCCGGGGTTAAAGCGCTGGTCGATGATCAGGGCCTTCTTGAAGTGGTTCTCCACCAGGTCGCGCTGGAAGCGGCGCAGCGAAGGAGCGTCCATGGAGCGGATGTGCAGATAGCCAACCTCGCCGTTGGAGGCCCGGTCTACGATGGCCTTGCGCTCCGCCACCCAGCGCTCATACTGCAAGGTAGCATAAGCGGCATTGCTGACCGGCTCGACTTTGGCCAGCCATGCGCCATCGCTCGAAGGCTTGGAGTTGACGACCAACTCAATCTTCTCTCCACGTACGGCAGTGAGGTATTTCCAGTAGTTGTCGCCGGCTTTCAGTTCGTGTCCATCAATCGAGAGGATGTAATTCCCCTTGTCGATGCGCACGTAATCTTTGTCCGCTGGGCCGTCCTTATATATATAGGAGACCTTGTAATAGCCGGAAGCATCCGGCTGCAAGTCGAAGCCGGGGAAGCGGGTCTGGACCATGCGGTCGCGGTCTTCGGGCGCGGGCGGCGCGCTGATGCCGGTATGCGATGCATTCAGCTCGCCGATCATCTGGCTTACGATATTGTGCATCTCCTCCTGGTCGGCGACGTATTCCATCAAAGGCTCGTAGATGGTCTTGGCCTTGGCCCAGTCGACGCCATGCATTTCCGCGTCGTAGAAGCGGTTCTTCATGACGCGCCAGCTCTCGTTGAAGACCTGCTTCCACTCCTGGTGGTGATCGACCTCCACCCGGGCAGTGAAGGTGATGCGCCGCCGCTCGAAACTGCGCGACGAAGGCCCTGCCGAAGCGGCAGCTCCGCGCCCGGCTCCAGCGCCAGCAGCCGGGCCGAGGTCGACGGCATAGAGGCCTTCGGCTTCCATGAAATAGATGGAGCGTCCGTCCTTGGAGAACTTGAGGGCGGTGATAAGACGTCCCCCACCGGGCCCGCCCTCTTCGGCATCGCCGCCCCGGCCAGCAGTGGTAATGGTGGTTACCTGGGTTCCATCTTCAGGAACCGTATACAGCGTGGCGCTTGGACGGCCATCCTGATCGCCAACAGCAACAAAGGCATACAGCCTGCTGTCGGGCGAGACAGCAATACTGTTGATGCTGTCACTCAAATGAGTGACCTGATGGGCGCGGCGGGTGATTCCGTCGAAGTCGATCTTTACCTCCGGCTTGGGAGCATCGCCACGGGCCTGTGCATCGCGCGAGCGGTTTAGCTTTTCAGCAGCCTGGGCCTGATCTTCATCGTCCACGCCCCGGTCGGCGGGGTTCTTTTCTTCGCGGGTGAGCGAGACGCTGTAAAGCTGGACTGAAGTCTGTCGCTGGGTGGCGCTGCCGGCCTGGGCCAGGCCCGCGAGGAAGAGCAGGCGCTTGCCATCGGGCGTCCATGCCGGGGTGGTTTCGGCGAACAGACGATCGTCGTTGCCGACATGATGCTCGTTGCCTCCGGTCGAAGAGGCCACATAGACATGGGAGCGCAGATCATGGTCCTGCTTGAAATACGCAATCCATTTGCCGTCTGGAGAGAAGTGGGCGCCATTGATGTTCCCGGCCTCTCCGCTGGCAATGGTTGTTGTTTTGCCGGTATCCAGATCAACACGATAGAGCTTATGGTCGGAAGCGGTATACATCAGCGATTTGGAATCGGGCGCCCACTGGATTCCCTGCTTTTCGGTATCGGAATCGGAGATCTTCTTAAGTCCGGTGCTATCTTCATGGGCGATCCAGACTTCATCGCGTCCGGACTTATCGGAGATGAAGGCAATCCACTTGGCGTCCGGCGACCACGCAGGAGCGCTCTCGCGCGAGAACGATTGGGTCACACGCTGGATATCGCCCCGGTCAGTGGCGATGGAGAAAATCTCTCCATGAACCGAGACTGCCGCGCGCTTGCTGCTGGGCGAGAGATCATATCCTTCAGTCTCATTGTGGACGGTGATGGTCTCGACTGGGTTCTCCTTATCGTCGGAGACGATGTTGATCTTGATGGGCGTGGACTTGCCTGTGGCGGTGTCCAGCTTCCACAGGCCAAAATCCTCTTCGTAGACGATGGTCTTGCCATCGCTGGAAATGGAGGGAAAGAAGAGCCGGCCGGTGGAATGGTGCGTCACCTGCGCGGCGTGGCCGCCGTGCTCGGAGATCGACCAGATGTTATTGATGCTCTTCAGGACTTCCTTGCTGCCGGGCTTGGCTTGGGTCTCATCCGGGAGCCGGTCGGAGACGAAGTAGATGTTCCCGTTTGCTGCATACATGGGCCAGAAATAATTTCCCTTGTAGTCGCCGTCGGAGAGCTGGACATATTTTTTCTGCTTAACATCCATCACCCAAAGATCGGCGGCATAGCTGCCACGATAATGCTGGCGCCACCAGACCATGGGATGACGGTTGAAGGCCAGCTTGCCGCCATCGGGCGAATAGCTTCCCCAATACCCCCAATCGGTGGGAACAGGATGCTCCAACCCTCCGTCAATGGAAACCTCATACAAGTTGGGAATGCCGGGATACATCAGGCCGCGAGAAGACTGGAAGAGGACCCTTTTGCTGTCCGAGGTCCAGCCCACAACCGTGTCATTGGCGGAATGAAAGGTAAGCTGCTTCGGCGAACCACCTTCCACGGGAATAATAAAGACGTCGTAATTGCCAAAACGATTCGACGAAAAGGCGATCCATTTCCCATCGGGCGAAAAGCGTGGATAGATGTCCCGGGCCTTGTGCACGGTCAGCCGTTGGACGTTGCTGCCGTCTTCGTTGGCAATCCAGATATCGCCCAGATAGCTGAAAGCAATCTTGCCGTTGTGATAGCTGGGATGGCGCAGCAATCTCACCTCGGCCAGCGACGAGATGGTCAGCAGAAGCAATAAGGGAAGTAGGAGCTTTTTCATGGGGTGGCCTCCTGAAAATACGGGACTTCAGTCTGGATGTGATTGGGGAAGTCGTGTCCCGGAAGAGAGCAAGTATAGGCAGAAGGAGGGGTTCTGGCCAGTGGCTTTACGTTTCTTAACCGGGATGAGTTCACCGGAGAGGACGCAAACCTTACCACTGATGACGCTGATTTGACTGATCAAACGCTGATAAACTAAAAATCCTTTTAAAACGCAGCGCAGCAAGCCCAACCAAAAACAAAACCAACTTCTTACCGCTGATTTACGCGGATTTACGCTGATAAACCAAGAACCTTTGAAACACGGAGGAACCCCTTCGCTGTGCTCAAGGACAGGCTCCGGAAGCAGAGGAAACCAAAACCCTTCTGCGCTACCGACTCCAGGGCAATTCAGATTGCACCTGCTTGCTGCATAAGCAAAAGAGGCTTTTGCCAGTAGCCAGAAGCTAGCGGCTAGTAGCTTAACTTGCTGGCGGCTTTTGCGCCGGTGCGGCTTTCTTCCCGCTAAAGTTGCCCTCGCCCATGTCGCCAAACTTTACCTTGCCCTTCATGGTGTCACCGTCCACTGTGCCGGTATAGTCGAGCTGAATATCCTGTCCCTGAGGGTTGATGGTAAGGCTAAATTTGATTTCGTTGCCTTTAATGGTCCCTTTCAACGGCGCTTCGCCGAACCGTCCTTTATAGGTACCTGTCAGCGTCTCACCATCCTGCTTGAAAACGACAGTCGGCGTACCAGTACCGTTGGGTGATTCCACCGTCAGGTTCCACTCTCCGGTAACATTGGTGGCGTAGGCGCCCGCAACGGAAACTACCATGCTGAATACGATGACCAGCGATGCCGCAAAAATGGCTGCAAACCTAATTGCTCTCCCCATAAGGTTTTCCTCCTTGAGATGATCAGCATTCTACACGAGTCGGTGTGGAGAACCTTTTTAGATTGCAACGATGGATTAGCTTGTAAGAGAGATCCGGGTAGAATGCCTTGGAATTGCATCCTAAAGTCCGAAATATTTGTCGGGTCCCTCACTCCACGCCTTTGAGCCACGTCATGCACAGCTTTTCGGGCGCTGCGTTCGGGATGACATTTGGCCTTGGAGGTCATTCGGCATTAACTGAACACTATGGGACAAGGCTAAAGAACCTATTTGCTCATTGCTAAGTACTACGAGGTGCTATGAAATCGTGCTTTTTCGCAAATTTTCTATGCCACTCAGAAGCTAGAAGCCAGTAGCCAGCGGCTGTTCTCAATCAGCGTTGTTCCGCGCAAATCAGCGGTAAGAGGTTGGTTTTCCTTTGGTTGCGGCTCGGCTGCGTTGTGCTATTTGCCAGTTGCCAATTGCTATTTTCTCCCAATCACTTTTTCCTCGACCAGCTTGGCAACTTTGATTAGACTTGCACCACCTTACCACTCCTTCCATTAATGGATTTCTATGATTTTCAATCGTCGAATTTCTCTTTTTGCATTGATCGTACTAGTCGGAGGGTGTGCCATCTCTCGGGCGCAACAGACGAACATTCCTGCATCCACACCGGCGGGATGCGCGATGCCTTCGTTTTCAACGGTCGTCAACGATCCTAATATCTTCAACGAAGAACAGGAAAGCTGGCTAGGTGAGATCGTGGACCCGCAGATACGGAAGGAATTCAACGTCATCGCTGATCCGGAAAATGATTACCTGCAAAAAATAGGCGACCGGTTGCTGGCACAGCTCCCACCCACCAAGATCCACTATAGTTTTACCATCATCGATTTTCCCGCGAACGACTCCTTTGGACTGCTTGGCGGGCATATTTATCTTTCCCGCAAGATCATTGCTTTGATCCAGAACGAGGATGAGTTGGCCGGACTCCTGGGCCACGAGATCGGCCATATTGTGACCCACCAGGCGGCCATCGACATGACTCGTGACTTCCGCATCGTGCTGGGTGTGACCCAGGTCGGGGACCGCAAAGACATCTTTGAAAAGTGGAACCGGTTGCTGGACACGGTCGCCAAGCGTCCACCCAAGAGCGACCAAAAACGGGAACAACAAGAGCAGCTCATTGCCGACCGCATCGCTCTGTATGCGATGGCGCGTGCAGGCTACAAGACTTCAGCATTTGGGGATTTTTTTGACCGGCTGGCGGGCACCAAGAAGAACACCGGCAATTTCTGGTCTGATTTTTTTGGCGCAACCAGTCCCGAATCCAAACGGTTGCGGGAGTTGCTGCGCAATTCTGCTCCGCTGCCCGCGAACTGCGTGACTTCCCCGCCTTCAGATGCGGCAATTCACTTTCCTAAATGGCAGCAGGCTGTAATTGAGTCAAAGAGAGCGGCCGCCAAGGAGGACGTGCCTGGACTGGTGAAGAAGACCTTACTCAAACCACCGCTCCGGGGAGAGCTGCATGACATGCAATTCAGTCCTGACGGCAAATACCTTCTGGCCCAGGACGAGAGCAGTATCTTTGTGCTGACCCGCGAGCCTTTCGCCAACCTCTTCCGCATGGATGCTCCTGACGCCAAACCGGCCCACTTCACTCCAGACTCGCATTCCATTGTGTTTCATGACAAGGAGCTGCGCATCGAGAAGTGGGACATTGCCACGCAACAACGGGCCTCCGTGCATGAGGTCACGGCAAAATGTTCGAGCGCTGACCTCTCCCCAACCGGGGAAGTGTTGGCCTGCCTGAGTCCTGAGTTCGATCTGCAGCTTGTTGACGTGGCCAGCGGCAAGGCCTTTCTTACCAAGCAAAAGCTGTTTGAGCCGAATTTTATCGAGTTGCTCATCCTGGAATTTCTCAGCAGTCTTCGGGAAGGCGAGGAATTGCCATCGTTTTCTACCATGCGGTTCTCGCCGGACGAGCATTATTTCGTGATCAACCATGGCGATACCGCCTTTGCCTACGATCTGAAGAACCGGAGCGAGGTCAAGATGCCGCGTAAAGTGAAAGATGCGCTTGCTTCCTTCACCTTTCTGGGTCCGGAAGAGATTGCCGGGTTCAACCAGCAGTCGCGCAAGATGCTGCGTCTGCGCTTCCCTTCCGGCGAAGCGGTTGATGAATTCCCGGCAACCATCTACGGTGGCAGCTACTCCCCGGCAGGAAAAGGGAATTTTGTCCTGGTCCGTCCGGCAGCGAACTTCGCGGTGGGCGTTGTGAACCTGAACACAAAAAAGGCGAACATGGCGTATAAGGCCCCGGGATTCGCTATTTATGAGCCGGTCTTTGCCGGGGAAGAGATTGGGGGAGAGGTCTCCTTGTACAACCTCTCCGACCAGAAAATCGTCGCGAAGGTCCAGTTGCCGGATTCACCCCTGTCAGCAGCCCGTGTAGCCACGTTTTCCGCAAATGGAAAGTGGCTGGCGGTCTCAGGGCGTTCGCGCAGCGCAGTATGGAAGCTGGAAACCGGGGAGCGCGCGCTCTACATGCGGGACATGTCCGGCGCTTTTTTCGATGAGGACCACTTCATCGCCAGATTCCCGAAGCGCGAAAAAGATCCCTCAACTGTCTTTGAATTTGATCCTTCCAATAAACAATCGAAGAAGCTGTATGAGATGACGACAGACGCCGATGCGGGACTCCTCGGCGGGTTCTCTACGAGCCATATTTCTCAATTTGGAGACTTACTGATGAACGTGCGCCCGGAGGACGCAAAGAAAAACAACCACAAATATATTGTGGAGGCCCGTGATCTGCGCACCAACAAACCGCTATGGGAGCGCAAGGTTGAAAAAGAGAGGCCTTCTTTTCACTATGCATCCCCCAGCAAGACCCTGGCCCTGGTGATTGCGGACTATGACAACATTAAGCAAGAAGCCAAATCCAATCCTGCTCTGGCGGCAAGATTAGAAGCCCTGGGCGGTGGGCAGGAGAAAAAGGCGGCGTACGTCGTTCAGGTGACTGAGGCGCTCACCGGCAAGAACCTGGGTGAAGTCCTGGTCGATACCGGCAAGCTTTCTTTCCGGGTCATTGGGGCAATCGCAGCAGGAGATGCAGTCCTGGTAACCGACTCGGACCATCGCGCGCTGGTCTACTCCCTGAAGTCCGGCGACCAAAAAGGTAAAGTCTTCGGCAATGTGCGCGCAGTCTCCAGTAATGGAGACAGAATGCTGGTGGAAAATGGCAAGGGCAATGTCGAGCTTTACAACACTTCTACCCTGGAATCGCTGGCCCACTTTAGTTTTCCGGCATTGATCGGCAAAGCCGAGTTCAGCGCCGACGACAACACCCTGTACGTGCTGACCACGGATCAGACGGTATACACCGTAAAACCGCCCACAACCCAGCAGAACGTTGCCGTTCATTAGCGAGCGTCTGGGCTGCAAACAAACCATACCGCCGGATTTGCGCGGATGGAAGCGGATGACAGAAAAAAATCTTGAGCCGCGCACATCAACGGCAAGGTATTGATCTGCGTTCTTTGCGTCCTCCGCGGTGAAAGGTCCCGGTTCTTCTGGCTGATTGCTGCTCGAAGGAAGCAGATCAAATTGGCACCTCGCTGGTTTATACTTATATCGTAACAAGAGCCATCTATTCTGGGACCTAGCCACTGGCAAAAGCGTACTGGCCCTTAGGGACTTGCCTCCACCATAGTCCCCATTCTTGATATATGCTTGTGCGCGTCTCATACTGTGGGAGAATTGTTTAGAGGTATTTCGATATGGCAAGTACATCGAAAGAACGGCTGACTCAGCCGCTCATCCGCGAAAATGGCGCTCATCGTCCTGCTACCTGGGATGAGGCCCTGGACCGCGTGGCGCAGGGCTTCCGTAAGCAGGTTGAGAAGCATGGTCCGCATACGTTCGGCATGTTCAGTTGCTCCAAGACGACCAACGAGTTGAATTACGTTGCGCAGAAGTTCGTCCGCTCGGTGATCGGCACGAACAATATCGACAGTTGTAACCGAACTTGACATGCTCCCAGCGTCGCCGGTCTGGCGAAGGTATTCGGGGCGGGTGGCGGTACAAGTTCGTATCGCGAGATTGAAGAGACGAACGTGGTTCTGCTGTGGGGTTCGAATGCGCGGGAGACACACCCCATTTTCTTCCACCATCTGCTGAAGGGTGTGCGCAACGGCGCCCGGCTCTACGTGGTGGACCCCCGGCGCACGAGTTCGGCGCAGTGGGCCGACGTCTGGCTGGGCCTGGATGTGGGCTCGGATATCTCGCTGGCAAATGCCATGGCGCGCGAGATCATCGCTGCCGGCCTGGTCAACCAGAAGTTCATTGAGCACTCCACCAGCGGGTTTGAAGACTACAAGGCATGTGTGGAGAGGTACACGCTGGAACGCGCGGAGCGCGAGACCGGCGTCCCGGCGAAGGTCATCCGGGAAGCGGCCCATGCGTATGCGCGGGCCGAGCGGGCCCAGATCTGCTGGACGCTGGGCATCACGGAGCACCACAACGCCGTGGACAACGTTTGCGCGCTGCTCAATCTCGCGTTGCTCACCGGCCATGTGGGACGCTATGGCAGCGGGCTCAATCCGCTGCGCGGCCAGAACAACGTCCAGGGTGGCGGAGACATGGGCGCTATTCCTGATCGTTTGCCTGGGTTCCAGCACGTCGAAAACGACGAATTGCGGGCGAAGTACGAGCGCGCCTGGGGTGTGCAAATCCCGCCCAAGCGGGGCTGGCACTTGAGCGACATGTTCAATGCGATGGAGAGGGGTGAGCTGACCACCCTTTATGTATTAGGCGAGAATCCCGCCGATTCCGAGGCCGACCGGCATCGAGCGCTCAAGCTCCTGAACGGTCTTGAATTCATGGTGGTCCAGGACATGTTCTATACAAAGACGGCAGAGCTGGCAGACGTAATCCTGCCGGCTGCGGCCGGCTGGTGCGAGACCGAGGGCACCGTCACCTCCAGCGAACGCCGCGTGCAGCGGGTGCGCCGCGCGGTAGCTCCGCCTCCGGGAGTGCGTGACGACATTGAGGTGGTCTACGAGCTGGCGCGCCGCCTTGGCCATGATTGGGGTAAGCCGGAGTCTGAATGTATATGGAACGAGGTGCGCAAGCTGAGTCCGATGCACGGAGGCATGAGTTATCGCCGCCTGGAAGAGATGGGTGGGATCCAATGGCCCTGCTACGATGAATCGCATCCGGGCGAGCTGTATCTGCACAGCCGGCTCTGGCAAGACCCGCTGATTGGTCCACGAGCGCCGTTCAGCGTGGTGGAGTTCGAACCGCCAGTTGATCAACTGGATGAGTACTATCCCATCCGGTTGACGACCGGACGACGTCTCGATTCCTACAATACCAACGTGCAAACCGGGCGCTACGCTTCGCCGCTTCGCCGGGACGAGACCCTTGATCTCTCTCCCGAGGATGGACTCCAGTACAAGCTGAACGAAGGAGAAAAGGTGCGGGTAAGTTCGCGCCGTGGTTCAGTGGTCGCTCCCGTTCGGTTTGATGCTGGCCTGCGTCCCGGACTGGCGTTCCTGACCACACATTTCCACGATCAGGTGGCCACGAATGACCTGACCATTGATGCAGTGGATCCGAAGTCGGGAACCTCGGAATTCAAAGCCACCGCGATTCGTATTGAGAAATGCATTGAACAGTAGTGAAAAAAAGATTCACCGCAACGGACGCGAAGGACGCAAAGGAAGACGGAAACAGGTAGAAGCCTGGACTTCAGTCCGGGAAGAGTAGTCTTTAACCATGCAAAAAAGGGTTTCTGCACTCGTGGTGGAAGAACGGCCCTTCAGGGCCGTGTAAGAGATAACGTTTCAAGAGTGCGCTTTAGCGCTGGCGATGTTGGATCTAACTCCGCCTGCGGGAAATGCGAAAAGAATATGGATATCGTGATCGTGTTTTTGTCTAAGTTCTTTCGTGGCGAGCATGTCAATAGAAACACCAGGGCTGAAGCCCGTTATCCCCTGCAATCCCGATACACGGCCCTGAAGGGCCGTTCTTCCACCATTTCTTCCCCCAAAAATGTAGAAATTTGGGGAGCGTGGTTCTTAGATCACGCGAAAAGTCTAGAAGATAGTTCTAAATTGTAAGAGCGAACCTGGAGAAATTGATTTGGATCTTCATCTGACGGATGCGCGGGCCACTCCCGAAGAGCAAGCTGCGGTTGACGCCAAGCTGGGAGCGCCCGAATCTGGCTGGGAAGGCGGCCAACGGCGCATCGAACTCGACGGTCGCGCCTCTTTTGGTGGACACGAGGCCCGCTCCCATCGGCATCTGTTATTGCCGGTGCTGCACGCCATTCAAGCGCGTATTGGCTGGATCAGTGCTGGGGCGATCAATTACACGGCCCTAAGGTTGGACATTCCACCAGCGGAAGTCTATGGCGTGGCGTCCTTTTATGGAATGTTCTCGCTCTCGCCGCGTCCTTCGGTGGTGGCGCATGTCTGTGACGACATTGCCTGCCTTACGCGAGGCGCGAAGGAACTTTGCAGCCAACTCGAGAAGGACTTGGGGCCACCCGGCTCGCCCTGCGCCGGTGGCCGCGCCACATGGCTGCGCAGCACATGTCTTGGTCTGTGCGAGCGGGCGCCTGCCACACTCGTTTCAGTGGCCGGCGAAACTCCTCGGGAACGCGTGCTGGCTCCTGCTGATGCTTCCGGCGTGCAATCTTTGGTGGACGCTGCTGTTCAAGGCAAGCTGCCTGCCGTGCCCGATGTCCTGAACACCCAGCTTTCCGTCCCGCAGGCCGGGTCACCGCAGTTGCGGCTGCTTCGCCGGGTCGGACAAGGCGATGCTTCAAGCCTTGAAGATTATCGGCGATTGGGCGGCTACGAAGCGTTACTTAAAGCGCTTGATCTGGGCCCTGAAGGCGTGATCCGCGAAATCGCAGCGTCCCGGCTTCTGGGTAGGGGAGGCGCAGCTTTTCCCACAGCAAAGAAGTGGGAAGCACTCCACGTTCAGCGTCATCTTCTTCAAGATAATCCGGGCCGCAATCACTATTTCATCTGCAATGCCGACGAATCTGAGCCCGGTACCTTCAAAGACCGCATCCTGATGGAGGGTGATCCGTTTGCATTGGTCGAAGGCATGACCATCGGTGCGCTGGCCACGGGCGCGCAGCAAGGTTATATCTATCTTCGCGGCGAGTATCCACTGGCGGCCGAGCGGATTGCTCATGCCATCCACGCCGCCCGCAAACAAGGACTGCTGGGTAACAACATTCTTGGCCGGGGACTTCGCTTCGATATCGATTTACGCAGGGGCGCAGGCGCGTATATCTGCGGAGAAGAGACTGCGCTTTTTAATTCGATTGAAGGCTACCGGGGCGAGCCGCGCAACAAGCCGCCTTTCCCCACGCAGGCCGGTCTCTTTCGCCAGCCAACTGCCGTCAACAATGTGGAAACGCTGATGAATGTTCCGGAGATTATTCGCGAGGGTGGGGCCGCCTACGGACGCATCGGCACGGAGAATTCATCCGGCAACAGATTGTTTTGTCTTTGCGGCCATATAGTTCGTCCTGGCATCTACGAGATTGCCATGGGAGCAACGCTGCGCAGTTTGATTGATCTGGCTGGCGGTGTAGGAGGCAATGGACGCCTCCAAGCAGTCCTGCTGGGCGGCGCGGCCGGCGCATTTGTTTCTCCGAAGGAGCTTGATACGCCGCTCACCTTTGAGGGCACGCGCGCTATCGGCGCGACGCTGGGCTCCGGAGTGGTCATGCTGTTCGACGACACCATCGATCTCAGGCAGATTCTGCTTCGCATCGCAGCGTTCTTCCGCCAGGAAACCTGCGGTCAATGCGTTCCCTGCCGGATCGGCGTCGTCCGCCAGGAGGAGGCGCTTCATCGGCTTGTGAACCATCAGCCGGTGGGGTCCGCGACGGATGAGGTTAAGCTGCTGCGAGAGATGGCGCAGGCGATGCGCGACGCCTCCATTTGCGGCCTTGGTCAAACTGCGGCCAGCGCGCTCGAATCGGCCCTTCATCGATGGAGTTTGTTTTCATGAACAAGACAGTCACAGTAGGATCGCCATCCGTCTCCAGCGAACCCGCCCAGGCGCCAGTACCATTGATTCCGATTCCTCGCGGACCGGTGCCGGAAGCTCCAGCGGCGGCTCCGCACCGCATGGTGGAAATCAAGATCGACGGAAAAACCGTCTCCGTTCCCGAAGGCGCAACAGTCCTCGATGCTGCGCGCAAGTTGGGCATTGATACGCCAACACTGTGCTTTCTAGAAAGCCTTACCCCGGTGAATGTTTGCCGCGTCTGCGTGGTGGAGTTGGAAGGGTCACGCACTCTGGTTCCAGCCTGCTCGCGCAAAGTTGAGCCGGGCATGTCGGTCAAAACCGATTCAGAGCGCGTGCGGCTGAGCCGCCGATTGGTATTGGAGTTCCTGGCTTCCTCTGTGGATGTTTCGACGGCCCCTGCATTCCAGGGCTGCATGGAGCGGTACGACGCAAAGCCCGAACGGTTCGGCCCTGTGACCGCGACTGTCGCCCAGCCGCCAAAGATCGACAATGATCTATATATGCGCGACTACTCCAAGTGCATTCTCTGCTACAAATGTGTTGAAGCCTGCGGCGTGGATGCTCAGAACACTTTCGCTATCGCAGTGGCCGGGCGCGGATTCTCCGCCCATATCGCCACCGAGTTCGATGTCCCGCTGCCCGACTCCGCTTGCGTCTATTGCGGTAACTGCATTGGCGTCTGCCCTACCGGAGCATTGATGTTCAAGAGCGAATACGATATGCGCCAGGCCGGCACATGGGATGAGTCCCGCCAGACCCGCACCGATACGATTTGTCCTTACTGCGGCGTGGGCTGTGATCTCACAGTGCACGCCCAGGACGACAAGATTGTGCGCGTGACCTCGCCTCTCGACCACTCCGTAACCCATGGCAATCTCTGCATCAAGGGCCGCTTCGGCTGGCAATTTGTTGCCATCCAGCCAGCGCCAACACCTTTGAAACACGAAAAGGAATAAAACTCAAAAATTTTCATCGCACGTGAGCGCAAAGGAAAGTTTGGTTTTAGTAGGAAGCCCCGGCAACTTCATCAGTTCCAGCCATCTACCTGTTGAAAAATTTCATCCCAACTGCACATGGGATGGATACAGAATCACTTGCGTAAACACGAAGGTCAAGATGAACCGGATGCCAGCCCGGAAGATCAATTTGCGAAGGCTGCCCGGCGGCGATGGCAACAGCTTGGCGGGGAGTTGAGGTCTGATTTAGACGAATTCGGCTCACACCAAAAAGGTGCGGCTTTTAACCAATTCACAGAGAATGAGTTCCGGATAAGCAACTCGGATTCGGGCCTCGAACTCTTGATCGCGGCGGATTTTAAGGCCCACACCATCCGTTATGCATACTCGGCCATTGGTGACAAGAGCGCGGGAACGCCCGAGGGCGGAATGCTCGCCATGCGCCAATCGCGACGAGGAACGGTCGAATTCTATTCCTCCGACCAGGAACTTACCCCTGAACAGGCCCGACAAGTGCTGCTTGAGCCGCTGCTATTTCCTCCAGAGATGGCGGCCTGAAGCGATCAGGCGGCTGGGAGCAGCGCGGCGGCCAGTTCGGCCAGGCTGTGGACCTCAAATGTAGGCTTAGCATCTCCAGCCACAGTTGCTCCCGGTCCCTGTTTGTCGAAACGACGGTTCACCCACACATTTTTCAGGCCAAGAGTGTTGGCAGGGGCAATGTCATGATAGACACTCTGGGCGGCATGTAGTATCTGCTCTCTTGGGATACCGGCACGTTTCATGGCTTCCTGAAAATTCTTGAGTGATGGCTTGTAACTCTGGACCTGCTGCGCCGTAACAACCATTGAGAAAGAAATCTGGAGAAGTCTTTGGGATGCTGAGAATAGATCATCATCAGTATTGGAGATGATCCCCAGGCGATAATGCTTTGCCAGGGCCTGCAAGGCAGCCACCGTGTCTGAAAATGGAGGCCATTGTTTCAATGACTCGGCAAAGCCCTGGCATTGCTCGGCTGAAAAGCTGACGCCAAGGCGGCGTCCCATCTCCTCAATCGCTCGCGAAAGCACCGTGCGATAAGAGAGATACGGTCCGGATTCAAGCTGGGCTTCAATTTCCCCGTACATCGCCAGCAGTTGTTCATCGGAGACATGTGGGTGGTCGGGAAATAAAGGCCGCATTGCGGCGAGCATTCCGGTCTCCCAGTCGATAAGAGTGCCGTAACAATCGAAGGTGATGAGGCGAGTCGATGAAAAATCCATGCTCTAGATAATAATTGAAAGATGTGCAGATGGCCCTTAGAGTGGATGCCGTCCATTAGGAGAGCCAGGGTGAAAAATACTTGTTTGAGAGCGCTGTATGCGGTGGCATTTAGCGCTATGGCTTTGTTGAGCCAGGCCCAATCAGCTTCGACTCTGAATGATTCAGTAAGCTCTTATGTTTCCCAGCACCGGCAAGCCATCTTGCAGGAGTTCGAGGAGTTCCTTGCCATACCCAATCTGGCCAGCGACGAAGCAAACATCCAAAAGAATGCGGATGCACTGGTGCAGATGCTGCGGAAACGTGGTTTACAGGCACAGCTCTTGCGCGTTGAAAATGCGCCGCCTGCGGTCCTGGCTGAGCTGCCGTCCGATCCTTCCAAACGCACGGTAACTTTCTATGCCCATTACGATGGCCAACCCGTGAACAAAGCTGACTGGAAGCAGGACCCATGGAAACCAACGCTCATAAGCAAGGGCCCGAACGGCGCAGCGCCGAATCCCGACGATCCGGAAACCCGTCTTTATGCCCGCTCATCCAGCGATGACAAAGCAGCGATCATCGGACTCATCACGGCCCTGGATGCAATGCAGGCCGGCCATATTCCGCTCTCGGTAAATCTGAAGTTTTTGTTTGAGGGAGAAGAAGAAGCTGGATCACCTCATCTGTCAGCAATCCTTTCCAAATACGCAAGCTCGTTGCAGTCTGACCTTTGGGTGATTTGCGACGGGCCTACGAACCAGAATGGCGCTCCACAACTGTTGTTTGGCAGCCGTGGAGTTGTTACCGTCCAGATCACCGCGTTTGGTGCAAACCGGCCGCTTCACAGCGGACACTATGGCAACTGGGCGCCGAACCCAATCGTGGAACTGGCTCATTTGATTTCCAAACTGCGCACAACCAGCGGCGAGATTACCATTCCGCATTTTTATGCTTCGGTACGCGCTTTGACTCCTTCAGAGCAACAGGCCTTGAAAAACGTGCCTAACATCGACAGTCAACTCAAAACCGAAATGGGACTTGGGCGCACAGAAGGACGTGCGGCCCTGGCGGAAGAGATCTTGAAGCCTGGGTTGAACCTGGACCGGATTGAAGGTGGAGGAAGCGGTCCAAACCCCGCCAACGCAATTCCCTCGTCGGCGACCGCTTATATTGATTTTCGCCTGGTTCCAAATCAAACACCGGAGATCGTAAAGCGCCAGCTTGAAAGTTACCTGCATGAGCTTGGTTACTTCCTGGTGGATAAAACTCCTGCCGCCTCTGAGCGACTGAAGTATCCCAGGCTTCTACAAGTCACATGGGGAGCAGGCTATCCTCCGCAACGGACAGAGATCGATGCGCCTGTCTCCCAGGCATTGATTCAGGCCTCAAGGACGGTCACTGGAAATTCGCTGGTGCTCTTGCCGACAATTGGGGGCAGCACACCGTCGTTCGTTTTTGAGCAGCAGTTCAAAAAACCCGTCATCGGCCTGCCCATTGCCAATTACGACAACAACCAGCACGCGGCCAATGAGAACCTGAAATTAAAAAATCTATGGGACGGCATTGCGCTGTACGCAGGAATTTATGGAAAGCTGGGAGAGTATTGGAAGTAACTGAATCGGGAGATCCGGACATCCGGTGATCGGGTGATCCAGTGCGTGTTGTCAGAAAACCAACGGCGATTTTCATAGCAAAGTCGGAGAGAATTGAAAAATATTTCCTTATGACAAGCGCCTAAAGCTGCATACTGTGTCCATGCTGGCTACACCTGTTTCAGACAACCCGTTTGCTGTCCTTACGCTGATTGCAGCTCCTGCAGTCTTCACCAATGCGTCTTCCGTGCTGGCGTTGGGTACTGCGAACCGGCTGGCGCGGGTAGTGGACCGCACCCGCCAACTGGGCAACAGCTTGCGTTCAGAGCCTCCTGCGGAGAAAGCCACTGCGGAGATGTGGAAGCGCCATCTGGAGCGCCTGGAAAAACGGGCTGGACTGCTGGTGCGAGCCATGAGTTTCTTCTATGGTTCGATTGGCGCTTTTGCTGCAGCCAGCCTCGTCTCTATTTTAGGAGCAAGCCTTGCCGGTTCCGGCTACAATTTGCCTTTTGCGCTCATCGGTGGGACCAGCTTTGTGGTAGGGATGATTGGCTTCATCGGACTCTCAGTAGGTTGCACATTCCTGGTCACGGAGACACGACTGGCATTGCTCACTCAGTCAGAAGAGGCCAAGCTGGCCAGAAGCTGGCTCCAGTAATCACGCGCCGGCGACTTTGGCCATGCTGGCGTCAAAGACCGGTACCGGCCCAGAAAATCCTTTAAGAGGGATGGGAGGCAGAGGTTTCAAATCAACCGCGCCGCCTAACTCTGCGCTCACTGCCTCTGAGACCAGAATCTGATCGGGCTGCGCATTGGAGCAAAGGCGGGCCGCCATGTTCACCACGCTTCCGATGGCGGTGTAATCCTTGCGGGCGCTGCTGCCGACGGAACCCACCACGACCTCGCCAACATGAATCCCGAGTCCAATCCGGGTGCCCGGCTCACCTCCAAAACGAAGTTGCAGAGCGCTGATCATCTCATTGGCGGCGCGAACCGCCCGCACGCAGCGGTCGCTTCCTGAGAACCACGCAATCAGAGCATCACCAACAAACTTATCGATATCACCACCATGTTTTTTTACAATCTCGGCCTCGATACTCAGCACCTGGTTCAGCAATTGAATTACAGCTTCAGGATCGCGTGTCTCAGCAAAATTGCTGAACTGGCGCACATCCGAAAAGAGGATGGCCATCGAAGTTCTTTCACTGATGGCAGCAGGTCCTTCGGGATTACGGCGTATGTGATCGTAGGTGGCCTGAGAGAGAAACGTTGACATGGCCAGGCGTTCTTTCAACCCTCGTACCATGTGCAGAAAAGACCTTCCCAGAACACCTATCTCATCTTTAGCCCCCATGCGTCCAGGGTGGTGCTGCATCAGGCCGTCAGCCACTTCTAATTGGCCTTGGGCCACAGATTCGGCGGCGCTGGCCAAACTCACCAATGGACCGGAGATAGGACGAGAGAGAAGCACGCCTACAATCACGCCCAGCAGCAACGCGAGAACGCCAAGACCTACGAGGATCCATACCAATTGGTGGAAGGGCTTGAACTTTTCCGACACAGGCTGCGCCAGCACGATGTGCAGACCCTGGGGGTTGTGGACGATGTCCACAGGATCGTCAATTGTGGCATCCAGAAAGCTGTAGTCATCTTTGTCATTCTTGAACGGCACTCTCGAGATGATTCCGCCATCCTCCATTTTTTGCACCAGCAGCGTCTTCAACGATGGATCACTGCTTCCCAGCAAATGCGGTTTGATGCCATCCACATGCCACAAGGCGGTTTTTTTGCCAGTATGCTTCTCGATATGACGGGCAAGAGAGTCTGAGACTTCAAAGCCAATCACAAAGGTCCCTACGTCCTGGTTTTTGCTGTCCACAATCGGCGCTTCGATCAGTTCATAGAACTCCCCGGTTGCCGCTTCCCAGTTGGTGATCTCAGGCTGATGATTCTCATTCGCAATACCCGGGAACCGCCATTTCATTTCTTCTTCGCCACACGGTTTCTTCCCGGCCAGAGCCATACTCAGCGGTTTCCCGTTGGCCAGAATGACCGCGATCAAGTCAAACTTATCTTCAGGATTGAGGGGAGCATCTCTTCCGGTAATCAGCTTGTCTGCCCAGGAGCAGGCGGTGACCCTGTCATTTTTCTGCATGAGAGGCAGCAAGGAATCATCGGCTGCAATGGTCATGGCTTCCAGGGCATGTTCGTGCAGATGTTCGCCCTCGCTGATGCTGAACTGCGTCCGTCCATCCTCAAGCTCCTGGCGGACATCATCATTCACCTGCTTGTTGGCGGAAAGTCCCACGGAGACGAGAACGGCCGTGGTCAACAGGGCGACTGCGCCCGAGACGATCACAATCAGCTTATTGCGGATGCTTATGTCGTTGAAACGGCGAAGCAAGGGTTAGGATCTCCTGATTTAGTGCCTTTACAGTAACCCAAGTCTCTACCCTAAGTATCTCTAATTCTGGTAATAATATACTTGCCGAATCCACCCGGCAAGAGGATAATGAAGGGAGACAATTTTGGGACGGAAGCGATACCACCGCTGGGGGTGTCGCTTGATAGTTCTCCCTATACCGGGAAGGCTTCCGATGACATCAAATGCGCTTACCCTTTTAGATGATCTTCTTGGAAAAGCACACCAAAAGAACAAAGAACTAAGCGAAAGTGAATTCTTTGAGTTCTTCTGCGCCCAAAATATTTTGCGCGACCACCAGCTCGGTATAACTGATATCGAGGTTGGCCTGGTCGGGAACGATAAAGAATCGGGCAGTGATGGCGGTATTGATGCAATGTACGTGCTAATCAATGACAATGTAATGAATGGTGCCAAGGTAAAAGCAAAATTGAAGAGTATAAAAAGGAGTATTCGTGTAGATATAGCTATTATTCAATCCAGTCGCCACGAAGGTTTTACGCTGGATAGAATCACTCGCCTAAAAGACACATGTGAGAATATCTTTTCCCTCGACAGAAATCCAAGGCATTTTAATGAGAGATATAACGATTCTCTCCTTAAGGCGATCAATACATTTAGGTCTGTCCATGGAGCGCTAACACTAAAAGAAAGGACTATCCACCTATCATTTTTTTACGCGACAAGAGGCAATAAGTTAATTGTAGATCAACTGATTGCATCTAAGGCTAAGGCCCTTGCAATGTCGATTAAGACGCTTTTGCCAACAATCACGGAATCTCGTTTTGAATTCGTGGGCGCTAGGGAGTTACTGGAGTTAGCGACAAAACCCCCAACACTCAAGTTCCCGTTAAAATGCGTTGAGAGTTTCCCCTCTGCCAAAAAGGGATATGTCGCCCTCGTTAGATTGGGCGAGTATTACCGCCTTATTAGGTCCGAAGATACAAACCAAATGCGAAGCTATTTGTTTGATGCTAATGTTCGAGACCATCAAGGAGATGTCACTGTCAATGCAGCCATTCATAAGACCTTAACCAATCCCGGTAAAGAGGAATTTTGGTGGCTAAACAACGGAATCACAATTGTTGCAAACAAGGTGGATGGCGGGAATCGTCTCTTGGAATTGACAGAGCCGCAAATAGTTAATGGATTACAGACATCGCAAGAGATTTTTGATTATTTTTCAACGTCAAACAAGAAACCGAGTTTTGACCGGCGCGAAATTCTTGTTCGCATCATTCAGTCGGATAAGCCGGAAGTCCAAGATAAAATAATTAGAGCAACAAATAGTCAGACCACTATACCAGCCGCATCGCTATATGCTACAGAGACCGTGCATCGAGACATTGAAAGGCACTTTCCGTCCGTTAATCTATACTATGACCGGCGAAAAAACTCTTGGCGTAGAAGAAATATACCTATAGCGAATGTTATTGGAATTACTGAATTGGCGCAATCTGTTGCTGCGGTTGTCTTGCAAGAACCTGACCATGCGCGTGCTCGGCCTGCCAGATACTTCTCGGAGGCAGAACACCACCGAGTATTTTCACGCGACTATCCACTCCCGCTGTACGTCGCTTGCACGTTTATGAAAAAAGGGGCGCAATTAGCTCTTCGAGTGCTAGAGAGCCACAAGAAACATCGTAATAATCTTCTGTATTACCTAATGATGACTGGAGCGTGTATCAAAGCGAAACATGCGCATCCACACTCAACCGTCATAGCTGGATTTAAGCACGGAGATTTTTTAGACGGGAAGATATTTGCCGAAGCGCACAAAATCATTAGGCCAATTTACAAGGCATTGGGGGAAGACGACAAGGCCGCCAAAGGCAAGGATTTTGTTAATCAACTGGTTTTGGCACTGCGCAATAAATATGCACAAAGCAAGGCTACAGTAAAGGCATAAATGCTAAAAACACAAGAAACAGCGGGAACAGAACAAAGTCCATCCCCGCTAACGGTTCTACTGTCTGATGGAGATGCTTGTAATGGGCTCCCACTCTTTGATTACTTTGCAGTCGCCTGTTGTCCAATCCTCAAGATACGGGAACACGGCAACACACGGATCAATCGAGAGAATGATTGCCGTTTTGTCGCTGAAGTTAATCGCGATGTTGTGGTGGCCAGAGGTAACGTTAATCTCGATGTTGTCAGCGATCTTGCCTTTGACATCGAAGATGCGCGTAACTCCGCTTGTGTCGGTTTTTGGTTTAATCTTGTCTTCAGCCATTGTGCCTCCTTGTGCGGCATGGTGGTTAGGGCTGCGTCCATGCGCAAACATGGGCGCAACCCGTTCGTTCAGTGTTAGTGTATTTAGAGATGCCTTACGTCCTATACGACGTAATGGCGTAAGCATCATAAGCCGCATACTTGCCGGATGTCCATTGATATTTGCATCCGTTTCGGAGCGAGGATTAAGCAGTTGAGAACGCAAAAGAAAATCAGCCAGATGGCACTCTGCCACAAGATCGGCATCGAGCAGAAGTATTTGTCATCTGTGGAGAATGGCCGCGTGGAACCATGCTTGCGAAATATCGAATTGCTGGCAAAAGGTCTCACTGTGCCATTGGAGAAAGTGTTTAAGGGATTATGACCGAAGAGAAAAAACCGCTCAACGAATGGGAACGATTCAATAGGGTGATGGACGGTCTGCTAGCCGTGCCCTATGCTGAAGTGAAAAAAGAATTGGAGAAAGAGCAAAAGCAGAAAGCAAAAAAGAAGCGGCTTAAGCAAGCCGCTTCCCGCGAGGCAGGCGATTCTTAGAAAACTTCGTCCTGTAATTTAGCCTCCAGTTTGCCGGTCAGTTCTTTGTATGTCAGACGCTTACCGGCAACTTGAGACATAACGAGTTGAAAGCGATCTGAATCGGTTACGGGCGCTTTTGGGGTTCCGCGATTATTGAAACGGAAGGATTGTTCATCAAGGTAACGGAAGAGATGAAACGGCTCAACACTCACATACGTTCCGTTAATCGTGCGGTCAGTCAGAGACCAAAAATTCTCCAATCCATTTGTGTGAACTTTCCCGCGAACGTATTCAATTGCATGGTCTACCACTTGATGAGCGTATTCCGTGTCCAATCCGGCGTAAGACATGAGCGAATCAGAGTAAAGAGCCGAACCAGCAGTTACGCGCGTCTTGACTTCATTCTGCAAGGTCTTCTTGCGGCGATTGGGAACTACGATGGTTTGTACCCTGCTATGCTTCACGCGATCTTTCGGCTTGCCGGGGTCGCCACGCTCAAGAATTCCCATAACAGCGGCCTTGTCGGTAGGCCCGGAACCAGTGATGCGCCTTGCCTTAACATCCTTGTGCATGTTCCGTGCTTTGCCGCCGATGAAGCTTTCATCTACTTCCACATCTCCGGTGAGTTTCACAAAGGAATCGTTCTGCATGGCCTTGCGGACTCTGTGAAGCATGAACCACGCGGTTTTTTGCGTCACTCCAAGAGTGCGGTGAAGTTCCCAAGAACTGTTTCCGTTCTTGCAGTTCGTGAGCATCCAAACTGCCGTAAGCCACTTGTCCAAGCCAAGCGGGGAATCCTCAAAGATCGTTCCCGTTTTGCAGGAGAACTGCCGGGTAGCATGGTGACTCCTGCACTGCCATTTCCGTTGGTTCTTCAGGAACGTGGCATCCGTGCGACCGCACACCGGGCAGGTAACAACTCCCTTCCAGCGGTGAACGATCATGTAGTTAAGGCAGTTGTCAGGGTCGGCAAAGTAGATGACCGCTTCTTGCAGTGTTTTCGGCTCTCTGATTGCGTTTTCCATGCTTTCCAGAGTACCCGAATTAGGTGGATTCGTCAAGTATATTTTTACCCTAATTCTTGTTCGGAAGTCGTGTCGCTGTGTCATCAGTCCCAGGCACCTCGGGTTTAGCAGAGGGTTGGTTATGACCCAAAGGAAAATCGGGGCTGTTTTAACAGTTAAGTTGTTTTTTATGTTATATTTATCGAGAATTTAACGGCTCGGCTCTTGTTTTTAATTTGTGAAAGCGGGCCCGCACAAAGAAGAAAATATAGTTACTAAAGTCCATATTAATGTATTGGACTCCAGGCACGTAGAAGGCTGTCCAGTTAGTCCTGACAATAGTGATGTTGACTCTTCTTGTTCCCAACGGGAACAAAATGGGAAAACTGTTTCAAATCGGGAAAAGTGGGCCTATCCTTTGGGCTCGTTTCCCGGCACGCCATAGGACAAAATAAATAAGGAGTTCCCCAATGAAAAAAATAAAGCTTCTTTTGGCGGCTTTCCTGTTGATGAGTTCAGTTGTGATCTCCAGCCAGAGTGCGTTCACTGTGTCGGACGATCCCAAACCACCATCGGTTCCGGGGCCTATGCAGCCCCAACCCGACGGAAATCCCGCGCCCATACCAGCACCGACACCACCACCAGATACGAGTCAGCCGTCGAATCCTCAGACGAATCCCCAGTCTGGACTACAACCGGACTAAAGAATCAGACACTATGAAACATTACCTCTCCGCCATTGACTATGCACTTTGGCTGAGCATTATGGTGGTCCAGTTTCTAGCATGCTGGGTCGTAGTAAAGAAGGGCTTCTACAAAAACTGGAAGGCATTCAGCTATTACCTGTTTGTCATGGCTGCTGAGTCAGTTGCCTTATTCGGCATCTCCCAGCTTGGCAGCCGTGAAACTTATACGCTCAGCTACTTCATCGGAGGATTCACGGAAGCGATCCTCTTAAGCCTTGTGGTTTTGGAGATCCTGGTCAAGATCTTGGATCCATTCGAGGCTCTGCCCGGACGAAACATTGCATGGTTCTGCTTTTGGGCCATGCTGGGAATCTCAGTTGCGGTGGTCGTCTCCGTCAGCCAGCCGTCCAAACATACGACATTCTTTGACCTGCCTTTAACGATCCAAAGAACGATCTTTTTAGCTGATTCCGCTCTGCTCTGGGTCGTGCTGTTTCAGGCAAAATCGCTAGGAGTTACCTGGAGATCTTCTGTCGCTGAAATTGCCTTGGGCTTTGTTCTGTTTCTGAGTGTTCAATCCATTGCCAAGTTTCTCATGGGCATTTACAGCAACTGGGTTTTGGGCAGCATCGCCGGCAAAGTTGGCCAGGCAGCTTACTTGTTCTCACTCTGTGGCTGGATCTGGACCATGTTCCATCGGGATCCGCTGCCCACGCCGCCTTCAGCAGAGACGATTACCCAGATGCGGGCTTTCGACTCACAAACCCTGGTGACTAAAGAAAAAATCTTTGCGGCGGTGGGAGTCAAGGTCGCTAAGGCCGAACCAGAAACAGAGTCTGAAACAGCTACTGAGGCAACCAAGCAGTAATTGAGATTTCACCGCTAAGAACGCAATGGAACATAAAACCTCACCACTGATGACGCTGATTTGACTGATAAACGCTGATCAAAGCAAGTGCAAAAGCTTGGCACAGGATCGTTCAAAAGCCCAATGCTTTAACCCTTTCGACACCTTTTTCGGCACTTGACTAGGCTTTTGGCGGGTCCTGCATCCTGCCTTTCCATTCGCCTCCCTGGCCCAACCAGAACTTCACCGCCGAATGAATGGTTGCACTCATATAAAAGACTGCCACCACAGGTAATACGAATACCCAGGCAGGACTCAAACTGTAAAACCTGACCATGGACAGATACGAGAGCATCATCGTTATCCACGCACCAGCGCCCAACTCTCTAGCCAGTGTGCTGTGAGCCAGCAGAAGCAGCGGCGGAAGCAGGTAAGTGAAGGTCAAACCCAACAGTGACAAGAAGAGCATCAAGGCTGAATGGTCGAGCTGATTAAAGGCCGTGCGGGAGATCATGCGGCCAATTTCACCAAAGGTTTTATAAGGACGAATGCTCCTGGCCATGCCGGTCAAGCCCATCCAGAGACTTCCACCGCTACGCTTTACCTTGCGCGCCAGGGCGCAATCGTCGATGATCTGGTCGCGAATGGCAGCAATACCGCCAGCTCGATCCAGGGCCTGAGGACGAACAAGGATGCATCCACCGGCGGCTCCGGCAGTAGAGCGGCGAGGATCAGCGATCCATCGCGGAGGATAGAGCTTCAAAAAGAAGAAGACAAACGCGGGAACCAAAAGCTTTTCCGCCAGCGTGGCGCAGTGTAGCTTTACCATAAACGAGGCGAGATCGTAGCGACCGGCCTCAGCAATCGAGATGAGAGTCGAGATGCTCTCGGGCGCATGGACGACATCGGCATCGGTAAATAGCAAGAAGCTGGGATTCAGCTCCCGCGCCTTCTCTACTCCCTGGTTCAAGGCCCACAACTTGCCTGACCAGCCCGGAGGGAGGGGCAGGCCCTCAATCACGGTCAAGCCGGTGGCCTTTCCAGACTGGGCCGCCGCCTCGCGCGCAATCTGTGCGGTGGAATCGGTGCTGCCATCGTCCACCAGAAAAATGTGGAGCGCGTCGTTATAGCTCTGATTCAGCAAAGAGAAGATACTTTGCCCTACAACGTCCGCCTCGTTTCTCGCGGGAACGATCACCGCCACAAGACTCTGGGGCTTGCTGGAAACTAGCGGGGAAGCGGTGACCCGGTTGGCCTGCCAGAAACCACCCCGCGCGAAAAGAAGATAGGCCCAAATCAGCAAGCTGATAAGTCCGGCGATGATGCTCAGCATGGATTCATAGGTGTTAATCACCATCATCAGCGTAAGACATTAATTTCGTCGAGGTTTTCTCTGCGCTCTCTGCGACCTCTGCATTGCTAACAATCAGATTCGTGCCGGCCGCGAAGGATTTTGCGAAGATTTTCTTTGCTTTCCTTCGTGTCCTTCGCCCTTAACTTCGTGTTCCTTCGTGGTTAAGGGTTTTGGTTTCCTCCGCTGCCTCTGTTCCTCCGTGTTTCAAAGGTTTTGGTTTATCAGCGTTCATCTGCGCAAATCAGCGGTAAGAAGTTGGTTTTTCTTTTGGCTGCGGCTCTGCCGCGCTATGTCCTAGCGGTAAAAATTCAGCGATTTTTTGCCACTACTTGCCAGCTTTTTCCAACTCTGAGGCGACCGAATCGATGGCTGCGGCATAGTCCTGCAAGGCCCGGGATACCTTGTTGATTTCATTTTCAGCTTCCTGATAGCGCTTCTCTTCAATTCCTTCACGGATGCCGGGGAGAGTCTTCGCGCCATAGCCGGTGTAGTAACCGGGCGCATAAATAAGGTGCTTGTACCAGGGACGGCGGGGCAGACCCTCATCGTTGGTCAGATGGCGTTCGGTTTGAATGAGTTTTTCGTTCAGGCCTTGCAGCACCGGCGCCGGAGAGGCCGAGCCGGTGAAAGTTCTTAAAGCCTTCGAATAATGCTCAGCGCTGAGGTGGAGAGCGGCCTCAGCATTGTCGAGAGGCGCAAAGTTCAGGAATGGAGGCATGGTCTCTCTCGCCGGAGGAACGCTCGGACGGCGAGGATCGGAAACCGCATTGAACACGCCATCATCAAGGTTCTGATTGCGATCGCGGACCTCATCCTGCCGGTTCTTGAGAAGGGTCTTCAGTTCGTCGGAGTATTTGTGGATGGTGTCGGTAAAGTCATTAAAGTCGTAGGGCAGCACGTCCGCATCAGCAAAGCGCATTACCATCGTGCCTATAGTCTGGGACAGAGCGCGCCCGTAAACAAAATCGGTATCGGCGAAGTGGGTGTACCAGTAGAAATCATCGTAGATGGAATGATAGATGCCTCCCTGGTCTTCCCCACCGTAACCAACATTCAACGAAGCAACGCCGAGATGATCGATAAACGCAGTGTAATCACTGCCCGAGCCAAGGGGGCCAATGCGAAGGTCGGAACGGGTGCGCGCCTCTTTCCTGGCCTCCCTGTCTTCCGCATTGCGGGGATTTTGCGGCTCCAGTCGCCTCGACTGGCTGCGCTTCCATACGGAGATGTTTTTTTCCGGATCGGTGATATCGCGGGCCACCGAGTTCACGAATTTTTCCAGCGAATGCGAGCCCTCAACTTCTAAATAGCCGCGCCCGTTGCCATCTGAATTGATGTAAATCGCCGCATGTTGTTTGAGTTCGTCGGCGTGATACTCCGCCCACTCGGTCGAACCGAGGAGCATGGGTTCTTCACCGTCCCAGGCACAGTAGATAATGGTGCGCTTCGGCCTCCATCCCTGCTTCAGCAACTCCGCCAGAGCCCTTGCTTCTTCAAGCAAGGCAATCTGCCCGGAGATGGGATCTTCTGCGCCGTTGACCCATGCGTCGTGATGGTTACCGCGCACCACCCACTGGTCGGGCGATTCCGCACCCGGGATTTTTGCGATCACATCATAGACAGGTTTGATCTCCCAATTCGATTGCACCTTCAGGTGGACCTTCGCCGGACCTGGCCCAACGTGATAAGAAAGCGGGAGCGCGCCTCGGAAATCCTGCGGAGCCATGGGCCCCTTGAGCGCCGCCAGCAAGGGCTTGGCATCGCCATAGGAGATCGGGAGCACAGGAATCTTGGTAATCGTGGGTGCATCTTTGATGTCAAGCCGCTTTACGTTGCCCTTTGCCCCAACACCGGGTGTAAGCGGGTCGCCAGGATAGATCGGCATATCCAGCACGCTGCCCCGCTGCGCTCCATTTTCATTGCGCATGGGGCCTTCAGGGAAAACGTCGTCTTCAAAATAGCCGTCATCACGCGGATCGGAATAGATGATGCATCCGATAGCGCCATGCTCCGCCGCGACCTTCGGCTTGATTCCACGCCATGAATTGCCGTAGCGGGCAATCACGATTGCTCCTTTGACGGAGACGCCAAGACGATCCAGGGCGTCGTAATCTTTCGGCACTCCATAGTTCACATAGACCAGCTTGCCGGTGACATCGCCATCGATCGAATAAGCGTTGTAAGTGGGCAGTTGCTCACTCTGCTGGTTCGATGTTGGATCGACCGCGACCGGAGGCTCCTGCAACTTGGCTGTATAGTGGGTCGGCTCAAGCAACTCCACGACACGCTGTTTGGGAGTGGGAAAGAGCACATCAAAAGTCTCGATCTCGGCATCCAGGCCCCATTCTTTGAATCGGGAAAGTATCCACTCGGCATTCTGCTTATCGTAGGGAGAACCGACATGATGAGGACGCGCGCTGAGCCTCTGCATGGTGTCCCGCAGAATCTGGGGACTGGGGATCGCGCGAAACTTGTTTTCCCAATCGCGCTCTGCCCTGGAACTGGTGGAGGTAAAGCCAAAAAGCGGTTCGTTGTCGTTGGCCGCAGACAACGACAGCAGCACGGTCAGGCAAAACAATGCGACGACAAAAGCACGTTTCATCAAGGGGCTCCTAGAGTAATGGTGGAAAAGCGAAAACTGATTGTAAACGAGACAGGCCGGAAATCGGGAAATCTACGGCCCGGCAGGGATTTTCACCGCGATGGGCGCAAAGGAAGATCAAAACCTTACCGCTGATGACACTGATTTGACTAATGAACGCTGATCAAGGCTGCCGCTTGGAGAATCATCAGCTTCCACCAGTGGCGCCACGCGTGCTAGAAGAGAGTTTAATTGCAACCTCTTCCGTCACGTCTTTCCCCCCACGTAGGTTTACAAAAATAGCCTGGATGCTGAAGATCGGTTCAAACAGGATGCCCCACCATCCAAGAGCGATCGTCAGCAGAGTCCAAGGCCATCCCTTGGAAAACGCGGCTCTCGCCAGACCGGATGAAGTGGATGTCAGAACCTCTGCGGAAGGTGACGACCACCAGCGAGATGCAATAGTAATAAACGACAAACTTTGCGCCCCGCTGAAGTTCGAAATTCAATTCGTCGACACTCAGGTTGCCCAACCCAACGATTGCGATGGCAGACCTCGATTCAGTTTAGACACTTAGATGGGCGAAGTGGGGGCTACTGGATTCTATGTACCCTCGCATTGAAAGCGCAATGAAAATTTCGCTGCAACCTACTCCACCACCACCGATTTCGAGAGATTTCGAGGCTGGTCTACGTTGTGTCCGCCCAGGACGGCGATGTGGTAGGCGAGGAACTGAAGAGGAATGACTTCAATCAACGGCTGCAGCAATACCGGCACATCGGGCACCGAGACTACATAAGGAGCAATGGCAGAGACTTCTGTGTCTCCCTCGGTAATGACGGCAAGAACAGGGATTCCGCGTTCCACAAACTCACGGATGTTGGACAGGCTCTTTCCATAGCGCAAAAGAGAGCCTTCATCACTGCGGTCACAGGTGGCCAGCACCACGATAGGAAGATGCTCGTTGATCAGGGCGGTGGGCCCGTGTTTCAGTTCGCCGGTTGGATATCCTTCGGCGTGAATGTACGAGATCTCCTTGAGCTTGAGTGCCCCTTCAAGGGCGATCGGATAGTCGATGTCGCGGCCCATGTAGATGCAATCTCTGTACCGGTAGAACTCTCCGGCAAATTTGCGGCACGTTTCATCTGTGGCCAAGGCCTGCTTCATCTGTTGCGGCAAACACCTCAATTCACGCAGCGCCGACTTGACCGCCGAATGCGCTGTGCCTCGAATCTGGGCAATGTAGGCCGAAAACAGAAACATGGCAATCAGTTGCGTAGTGAAGCTCTTGGTCGCAGCAATGGCAACTTCTTCCCCAGCGTAGGTCAACAAGGTGGCATCAGCATTGCGAGTGAGGGGACTATCAGCCACGTTGCATATCGCCAGAGACTTTGAGCCTTTCTGGCGCGCTTCATTCAGCGCAGCGAGAGTGTCAATCGTAGTGCCGGATTGCGAAATAAAAATCGTAAGCTCATTTGGCCCGACAATTGGGTCACGATAACAATATTGGCTGGCAAAATCGACCTCTACAGGTATTTGCGCCATCCGCTCCAGCATGAACTCCCCAACAATGCCCGCATGCCGGCTGGACCCACTGGCAGCGATGGTAATCTTTGAGAAGCGGCGAATGTCGTCCGGGGAAAGAGCAAAATCGGGCAAAGCAATCGTGTCTGGGCGGCGCAGGCAGCCGGAGATCATCGTCCCCACCGCTTCAGGCTGCTGGTAGATTTCCTTCAGCATGAAGTGCGGGAATCCGTTCATATTGGATGCGAATTGCTTCAAAGTCTTTCTCATCTCCAGCGAAAGCCTCTGGGGGAGGACATAGGATTACAAGTTGCGGAAAATTGTTCTTCTTCAATGGAGGCTTCAACTCAGGGGTTGAAACCCGCTCCCCGGACTACAAGGTCTGGGTCCCACCGAAAAATGTTCTACCCGGCTGAAGAAACCCCCTCTACTTCGACCGCGCCCGCTGGGCTCTTGATAACGGGACTGGCTGTTCCCGAGAAGGTTTGCCAGCCACGACGGGAAAGGTCCCAAAAGATCAGGCAACCTGCAATGGCCGCCAGGCCGAGCAGCAAAAGCCCTTGGATCCATTCCTGAAAAACAAGTTTGCCGATGCCGAACAGCGAGCCATAGACCAGCACACAGCCCATGAGCCAGTCGAAGGCATTGGCGCCGATGTCGCGGACTTCAGGCAGCTCCGGCACAAGCCTGGCAATACGTCTCCATCCGTGAACTGTGGGGTGGACACGCCGGTAAAACTCAATCAACTTCTGGTCAGACTCAGCGGGCGTGAGAAAAGTAGCTAACACCCAGGCAATGGTGGTGCAACCTGCGGTAACCAATGCGGTCTTGGCATCGACAACAGTGTCATTCCCGGAAAACGAAAATCCGTACTTCAGCAACACAGTCACGACGGCGGCAACGCTCATGGCGACGATTTCGCTCCAGGCATTGATGCGCCACCAGTACCAGCGCAGGACGTAAACCGCCCCCGTGCCAATGCCAAGGTTAAGGACGATATGCCAACCCTGGCTAATGGACGTCAACTGGCTGGCTACATATCCACTCAGCAGCACTAAGAAAACAGTGAACACTTTTCCGGTGTTCACGTAATGCCGCTCTGTGCCTTTACGGACCAGAAAGCGACGATAGAAATCGTTCACCAGATAAGAGGTGCCCCAATTGAGCTGGGTCCCCATAGTGGACATATAGGCGGCCAGGAAGGCGGCCACCATCAATCCTCGAAGGGCCGGCGGCAGATAATCACGCAGCACCATCACGTATCCCTGCTGAGAATTTGCAGCAAAAGCAGCGCTGGGATGCAGTCCGCCGTGAGGTGAATACACAGCCAGCGCGACCAGGCCAGTGATGATCCAGGGCCAGGGCCGCAATGCGTAGTGAGCAAGATTGAACCACAGCGTCGCGCCCAGCGAGTGTTTTTCATCCTTGGCGCTAAACATGCGCTGCGCCACATAGCCGCCTCCACCTGGCTCCGCTCCCGGATACCAGGCCGACCACCACTGCACGCCCAAATACACAAAAAAAGCAATCAAAGGCAGGGTCCAGATCGAGTTCGTAGTCCAACCCAAATGGAAATCCGGGAAAAACGCCATAGGATCAGAGGTCTGGCTTCCTGTCTGTTGTGCCGCATGGTTGATTACCTGCAATTGCACTTTTAGCGCCTGTATGCCCCCAATCTTGGCCACGGCTACCCATGCCAGCACAATGACCATCCCCATCTTCAAGATGAATTGGAACAAATCTGTAACCAGCACCCCCCACAGTCCTCCGATGGCGGTGTAAATGCCGGTAAATGGAATCAGTATGAAGATGCAGATCAGCAAAGCCGTGTGGTTGGGCGAGCCCAGGGTGTAGTGAAATAAGGTGTGGCCGCCCAAAGTGAGTTGGATCACGCGTCCTTGCTCAATCAACGGCCCAAGCAGGACAGCAATGATGCTGACCATGGCATTGGTTACCCAGCCCAAGATCAGGCAATTCATCAGCAGGCCCAGGTAGATGGCCTTGAACCCACGCAGAAATGCGGCCGGTTTGCCGCCATACCTGATCTCGGTGAGTTCAACGTCGGTGAGGATTTGGGAGCGACGCCAGTAGCGCGCAAAAAAGAAGACCGTCATCATGCCGCCGATACATGCATTCCACCAAAGCCAATTTCCGGCGATGCCCTGGGTAGCAACCAGTCCACAGACCAGCAAAGGCGTGTCAGCAGCGAAGGTAGTGGCGACCATGGAGGTCCCCGCCAGCCACCATGAAACATTACGTCCGGAGATGAAAAATTCTTCTGTATTGCCGGAAGCGCGGCGGCGGTAGTAGATGCCGATCAGAAGATTGATGAGCAGATATCCCACAATCACAATCCAATCAATTGAACTGAGGGGCATATCTCCTCCATACAACGGGCATTTTTTGTTTAATAAAAGGCTTTAATACAGGAAAATACTATACCAGAAAACATTGGGGCCAGGCATGTGAAATCACCATAAGCAGCAGGGCAATCACATGAAAGATTCTTAAGTCAGCGATACCGCAAATACCCTGTCATCCTAATAAAAGTCCAACAAAAATCGGGGCTGTTACCGGTGAGATAACAGCCCCGTAGAGTCCCTTTCGGGGGTCTGCAATGCGTCCTTCAGAATTTGTACTTCAGGCCGAATTGGATATTACGCGCGCCCTGGGAGGTCGTCACCAGGCCGAAGGTATTGAAATTCGGATCTGAAGATGAAACAAAATCTGTTGGTCTGGCAAAGATTGGAGTGTTGGTGAAATTGATCGCCTCAGCCCTGAATTCCAGGCTCTGGCGTTCAGTGATGGGGAAAGATTTTCCGACACTCAAATCGATGTCCCTAAGGCCAGGACCACGGAAACTGCCAACACCGCAGTTGCCGAAGCCGCTCGCCGGGGGCGCTACTGAGGCCGGATTGACCCACTGGATGCCCTTGGTGCCGTTGACGGTCACGAGTTGATGGCTTCCGTCGCTGGGAGCAGCAATACAATTGGCGCGAGGGAATGCAGAAATCGTGCCGGATTTGTCCGGGGCCTGGGCGGTGAAGGCAAAGCCGGTATGGAATCCCATAATGGCATTGATCTGCCAGCCACCGGCCACCGCGTTGGCCACTTTGTTCATGCTGCTGCCGAACTGGCGTCCGCGACCGAATGGAAGATCGTATGTGACATACCCGCTGAAGAGCGATGCCACATCGTTGGGACACCGGCCATAATCAGCCATCGGGTTATAGGTATTCTGGAAGAAGAAATAATCGTTCCCTGCCTGGCTCAGACCGGCATTCGTGTCTCCGAATTCCGCAAAGAATCCGGATGAATTGGTCATGCACTTCGACCAGGTATAGTTGGCTTGAAATTGAAGACCGTGGCTCAGTCGCTGCTGCAAGACGGCCTGCAAGGCATTGTATCTCTGGATAGCACTGGAGTCGGTGAGCCGAATCTGGCCTACCGCGCCCTTCAGCGCAGGATTTCCAGCCATGAAGGGACTCGGCGAGATCGTGCCATCGGGATTCAGCACCTTTTGATTCAGCAGGAAGATATCCACCAGGTGATCGACTTTTTGACCTACGTAGCCGAGCTGGACGGTGGTGGCCTTTCCAAACTGGTGTTGAATGCTTAAGTTCCACTGCTGGGAAACAGCCGGACGGAAGTTGGGAGTGAAGGCATGGATGCCGGCGCCCGCAAAACACGCAGGCGATGAGGCAAGCGCCGCCGCAGGCGTACATCCGGAGGCCGGGAACCCGGCGAAGCCCTGATCAAATGTGCTTCCCGGCTGGTTCAACCCGGTGTAGTTCACATTGTGGGGAATCGTAAACGGCGGATTCTGGAACAAGAGGTTGCCAGTGCCGGTGCTCTCCCCAAAGTTGGACAGACCGTAGGCAGCACGCACTACCGTATCTTTCACGAACGACGGCTGCCAAGCCAATCCAAGACGCGGCTGAAAGTTTGTAATGCCGTCATACTGCTTGTAGTTCGCAGCTTTGTTGCCGAGAAATACCTGGCCGGTAGTCGTGTCGTAGTTGGTAAGCTGATTGTTGACCTCGTTCCTGGGAGTATTGACTTCCCAGCGCAGGCCGAGATTCAGAGTCAGGTGCTCGGTCAGCCGCCAGTTGTCCTGTACAAACGCGCCGAACAGATTGTTGTTCAGGTAACGGTTGCCGGCGTTGGCGCCTACACCTACATTTGTGGGAAGGCCCAGAAGGAAGTCCGCCGCGCCTAAGCCGGTGCCGGCCGTGCCATTGCCGGTGAATTGCCCGCTGAAGGTGAACGTGCCGGCTACACCTTCATTGCCGGGATAGAAGATGTTGGTGCGGAAGCGATACGCCTGGAAGCCCGTATGCAACACATGATGACCATGACTCCAGGTCACCACATCGTCAAACTGGATCACCGTGTCGTGGAACGACTGCACCAGGTCATTATTTCCAATCGGGCTCAGCGCGCCGCCGAAATTGAGTGCGGGCAGAAGCGTATCCGGAACTCCGGCGATACCAAAAGTCTGGCCCAGGTTCTTGCCGGTCGGATTGGAAGCTCTTTCTGTGACCGGAAAGTAGCTGTAGCCCAAGCGAACATCGTTCACCAATGATGAGGTGAACGACCTTGTCCAATCGCCAACCACGTTGTGCAGCGGGAAGGTGTTCAACTGGTCTCCAAACAACTGCACGCCGTTGGTCGTCGGGTTGGTTACGTACTGCTGGGAATAGCGGCCGGAGATATGGTCCTTTTGATTCGGCACCCAGTCGATCTTAAAATCACCCTGGTCAGAATTAGTAAATTGGTGGGTGAAGTTGAGGGCGTTCGTGCCTTGCTGCCTTATGTCCTCGGTCAGCGGCGTAGGATAGAGCGGCGAAGTAAGAATGGCATGTGCGGCGGGGCTGAACATGCCGGCTGGAATCCGGTTGAATGGAAAGATCGGGCGGGCGCCCGGGCTTCCGGCGCCGACTGGATTGAAAAGCTGGCCAGAGGCATTGCTGCATTGTCCGGCGCCGTTAAATGTGCCTCCGTTGCTGGTGCAGATGGCTCCAAAGTCGCCGCTTCGCTCTGCCGTCGTGAATACTCCAATCGTATTGGCGGTGCCCGGCTGATCGAAGCGTGATCCCTGATAATCGGCAAAAAAGAACAGCTTGTCTTTGACGATTGGCCCACCGAATGTTCCGCCAAACTCATTCCAGCGCAGAAGCGACCGGGGCGCTATCTCATGACCGGCAGCGTTGTTGCCTTGGAGATTATTGCTCCAGGTATTGGCATTCAATGCGTCATTGCGGATGAACTCGAACAGGCTTCCGTGAAATGCATTGGTGCCGGACTTCAAGCTGACGTTAACGACCCCGCCAAGATAATTGCCGAATTCCGCCGACGGGTTCTGAGTGATGATGTTGAACTCCTGGATGGCGTCCACGTTCGGAGCAAAGGCAACATCATTGTTGTCGATCTGGTTGTTGTCCATTCCATCCAGAACGTAATTGTTGGTCTGCTCACGGTTTCCGTTTACGTAAGGGCGGCCAACCTGAAAAGTGGCTTGCGATCCGGTGAAGGCGCCAGGATTGGTGCTGACAGCGCCCGGCGTGAGCAAGGTCAACTGGTTATAGTTGCGCGTGGCCAGCGGCAGCGCCTCTTGCTCCCGCGCATCAAGGACGGTGCCGAGTTCGGTAGTGTCCGTTTGAAGGACCGGGGCAGTAGCGATGACCTCGACTACCTCGGTGGCCTGGCCGACCTTCATCTGAAAATTCAGACGCGCCGTCTGATTGAGCACCAGCGGAAACTTTGGATAGTTCTCGGTCTGAAACCCTTGACCTGTTACCGTCACGACATAGTTCCCAACCGGAACTCGGGTCAAGTTATAGGCCCCGGTGTCGTTGGTTTGCGTGGTCAAGGTTGTTCCCCGGTCAACATCTTTTGCAGCGACTTTTGCGCCTTGTATGGGCGCGCCAGTCTGATCGACCACTGTGCCTGTAATGTTGCCGGTCACTTCCTGGGCCCATAGTGGTTGCAGACCCATAACCAGCGCGAACAGGCAAGACAAAGTAAGGGCAAGCGCCGTTCTCGGCCAATGGTGGTTGCGGTGCACTTGAGTTTCAGAGGAGTGCACGGATGATTTCAACGAACATCCAGCGAGCAGGGGAGACATAGGACCTCCATCACAATTAATATTTTTTTATACTTGCCGTCAGCGCCAGCCATTGAACGTTTATTAAAACGTTTAACTGAAGCGAAATTCTCCACTACCGGGACAACCCTGTCAAGGGCTTATGGTGTATTTTTTAACATTTTTCTGGGGATGGCCCTTCTCACGTCATGCCTGGTTCGCAGCCGAGACTGACCGCAAAGCTACTATTTTTGGAAATATTTGGTCAGAGCCAGCAAATACAGGCTTAAACTGCCTACTGTTTTTTGAATATTGGTTTGTTGCCGCTGATGAACGCTGATTCACGCTGATAAACCCGAAAACCTTTGAAACACTGAGGGAGCGGAGGAAATCATCAACACCCTACCGCGGATTTGCGCGGATGTTCACGGATTGATTAACGATTTGCCACGACAATGTTTTGTCGAAAATGCTATGGCGTCGATAAATCAGTCCCGAAGGGGACGAACGAAAATAGCCCAGCACGCAGTGCTGGGTAGGCGTTTAAAAAGCGAGTAGTCCCGGAGGGACGACTGAAATCTTCGCAACGCGGAAAAGACTTTCGGGCATAGTAATCCAGAGGAAGCGGAGGAAATCAACCAAAACCTTACGCGGATCTACCCGGATGTTCGCGGATTGATTAACGATTTGCCACGATAATATTTTGTCGAAAATGCTATGGCGCCGATAAATCAGTCCCGAAGGGGACGAACGAAAATAGCCCAGCACGCAGTGCTGGGTAGGCGTTAAAAAAGCGAGTAGTCCCGGAGGGACGACTGAAATCTTCGCACGCGGAAAAGACTTTCGGGCATAGTTATCCAGAGGGAAGCGGAGGAAATCAACATCTTACCGCGGATCGGCGCGGATGTTCACGGATTGACTAACGATTTGCCACGACAATGTTTTGTCGAAAATGCTATGGCGTCGATAAATCAGTCCCGAAGGGGACGAACGAAAATAGCCCAGCACGCAGTGCTGGGTAGGCATTAAAAAAGCGAGTAGTCCCGGAGGGACGACTGAAATCTTCGCACGTGGAAAAGACTTTCGGCCATAGTAATCCAGAGGGAAGCGGAGGAAATCAACACCTTACCGCGGATCGGCGCGGATGTTCACAGATTGACTAACGATTTGCCACGACAATGTTTTGTCGAAAATGCTATGCGCCGATAAATCAGTCCCGAAGGGGACGAACGAAAATAGCCCAGCACGCAGTGCTGGGTAGGCGTTAAAAAAGCGAGTAGTCCCGGAGGGACGACTGAAATCTTCGCACGCGGAAAAGACTTTCGGGCATAGTTATCCAGAGGGAAGCGGAGGAAATCAACATCTTGCCGCGGATTTACGCGGATAGCTCGGATGTCGTAGCCCCCAGGCGACAGAAAACGAAGGCTCTATCCTAAGAACCGCATAAAATTGAGCTTCCCACCCATTTCCCCTATAAAACCTTGTAACGTTCCGGTATTGGGAATCACCACTTTTCAGGAGCCTTTTCGGTGCATCCACGGCATACTGATAGCGAACGAAAGATCATGACCAAAGCTCCACTCTTCACCTACGACGTTTTTCTCAGCCACAATCGGGCCCAGAAAGACTGGACCGAAAAGCTGGCCCGGCATCTGGATGAAAAATCCATCAAACCCTGGTTTGACAAGTGGTGCCTGCCGGCAGGAACCGTGGCCAGCCTGGGAATGGAACGTGGGATCAAGGAGAGCCGCCATGTGCTTCTGGTGTTGTCCCCTGAGTTTGTGTCATCGGAGTGGACCGAATACGAAACCCAGATTGCCACTGTGATAAGCCCTTCCAATCGCGACCGGAAGCTGGTTCCCATTCTGTATGCAAATTGCGATGTGCCGGAAAGGTTCTCCCGTATTTCTTGGATTGACTTTCGCGACACCCACGGAGATGAAGAGCGCTACGCTTACGGCTTGGCGCAATTGTTGGCCGATCTGCGGCCAGATCTGTATGAACGGCCTAAAGACTTTGAGCGCTTCCAGCAGCAACGGCGGCAGCAACAAAACCAAGACCCGGAGCAGATTCCCCCGGTTCGTCCACTGCCCGCAGGCTCGCGTATGCCACGAGCCCCGATCGGGAATTTTGTGGGCCGGGAAAAGGAGCTGCGCGAGCTGGCCCAACGACTCACGCCTGGCTCGGGATCTCTGGTGGGCGTCCATGCTGCGGTCACTGGCATGGGCGGCGTGGGCAAGAGCCAACTGGCCATCGAATATGCCCACCGTTACGGGCCGCGCTACCCAGGCGGCGTCTTCTGGCTCAACATGGAGAGCGCCGACAACGCGGTCAATGAAGTCGCTGCCTGTGGTGGTCCGGAAGGCATGAACCTGCCAAGTGTTTCTGATATGACAACTCCGGAGCAAGCCACACTGGCACAAAAACACTGGCAGGAAGACCCGGCGGCGCGGCTGCTGCTCTTCGACAATGCCGAGGACCCAGAATTGGTGGAGAAGTGGCGGCCCAAGACCGGACGCTGCGCGGTGCTGATCACCAGCCGCCGCAGCTATTGGCCGGCCAGGATGGGCGTGCAGCCAGTGCCCATTGAGACCTTGCCCCGGCCCAGCAGTATCGAGTTACTACAGAAGTCACGCCCTCGGCTTACCAAGGATGCGGCGGAAGGCAGGGCGGCGGACGAACTCTGCAAATATCTTGGAGATCTGCCCTTAGCGCTGCAAGTGGCCGCAGCCTATCTGGAGCTATGTCCCAGCGAACACATTCAAGATTACCTGCGAGATCTTCTCCAAGTTTCCAAGGAGGAGCAACCGCTCAATGAGGTATGGAGTTGCTTCGCCATCAGCTATCGCAAACTCAACCCGGAACAGGAGACCGACGCGCTGGCGATGCGCCTGTTTCAACTGGCGGGCTATTTTGCTCCGGCCTCGATCGCCCGCCATCTGCTGGCCGATGCCGCCGAACTGAATCAGGCAAACGGTGAGGGGCGCAAGCAGTTCAACCGCGCCCTGGCCCGCCTGCGGGAGCTGGCGCTGATCGCCGAAGAGCCGGACGGCAGGCTGCTCCTGCATCGCCTGCTGCGAGAATTTGCGCGGCAACAGCAGCTTCCGGTGAGCGAGGCGGCTGCAGCCTTGCGGGTGGCGGAAGTTTTGGGGCGCTTTGCCCGAAAAGAGATTGACAGCGAATTGCCGCAGGAGTTGTCGAAGGAGCGGATCCATCTCCGGCAAGCCGCCGTAGAGGCCGAGCGCCTAAAATTGGATATGGCGGCAGATCTTTATAACTCCCTGGGCTATCACGGCCGTATGCTCGCCCTGTTGCAGGAAGCCAAGGCGGATCATGAGAGAGCACTGAAGATCTACGAGGATGAGTATGGCCCCGACCATGCCAACGTGGCCACCGTTGTCAACAACATCGGGTTAATTCTGAAGGCCCAAGGGGACCTGGCCGGAGCCTTAAAGTACTACCGGCGAGCGCTCAAAATCGACGAGCAGGTGTACGGCCCCGACCATGCCGAGGTGGCCACTCTTGCCAACAACATCGGGCTAATTCTGAAGGAACAAGGAGACCTGGCCGGGTCCCTGGAGTACACCCGGCGCGCCCTCAAGATCGACCAGCAGCTCTACGGCCCCGACCATCCCCACGTGGCCACTCTTGCCAACAACATCGGGCAAATTCTGCAGGACCAAGGAGACTTGGCCGGGGCCCTGGAGTACACCCGGCGCGCCCTCAAGATCGACCAGCAGCTCTACGGCCCCGACCATCCCCACGTGGCCACTCTTGCCAACAACATCGGGCAAATTCTGAAAGCTCAAGGCGACTTGGCCGAGGCCCTGGAGTACACCCGGCGAGCCCTGAAGATCGACGAGCAGGTCTACGGCCCTGACCATCCCGCAGTGGCCAGAGACGCCAACAACATCGGGCGAATTCTGCAGGACCAAGGGGACTTGGCCGGTGCCTTGGAGTACATCCGGCGCGCGCTCAAGATCGACGAGCAGGTCTACGGCCCCAACCATCCCCAGGTCGCCATCTTTGCTAACAACATCGGGCTAATTCTGCAGGCCCAAGGGGACCTGGCCGGGGCCCTGGAGTACATCCGGCGCGCCTTGGCCATCTCAGAAAAGGTCTATGGTCCTGACAATCCCACGACGAAGACCATTGCCGCTAATCTACGCGGCCTGCAACAATTGATGGACGAGAAGAAGCAGAAAAAAAAGAACAACAAGCAGAAGCGATAGACAGGGCGCGCCATCAGTCCTGGTAGAGCGCCTTGATGCAGCGTCGAGATACCAGCGTTGTCGGGGTTCTTCGACTCGCCCTCACTCCTTCGTCGCTCGGGCTCGCTCAGAATGACACTATTGTTGGCACGATTGTTGGCATGAAAAAGTTTGGTGTTGCCTTGTTTTTCTCTGCTTACTCCGATCCCTCCATATTACTATCCGGGGAAATCTTGCTCTGCTGCGAAGCTCTTGTTTGCTTTTCCTTCATGAAGGTTTGGTCTTCTCTGCGCCCTCTGTTTTTCTCCGCGTACTCTGCGTTGAGGTTTTGGCTTTTCTTTGGTTGCAGCCCTGCTGCGCTGTGTTCAAGAGCGTTGGTTTTCCTTGGCGGCCCTTCGCGTCCCTTGGCGGTAAATATCTTCGGCTCGTTATTCGGAAGTAGTCGCCTCCACCAGCTTTCGCACCGCAGGGACGATCATGCTCAACAGCTCGGCCTGGGGCTTCTCGGCCTGCTTGAGCGCGGCCAGTTGCTGTTCCCGCCAGGCAGCGGGAGCGTGTCCTCCAGTGCTGAGATAGTCCAGTGCCTGCAATCCGGCGGTGGCGAGTGCCTGCATGTCCTGGGAGATCGGAATGATTTCCTGCAGCAGAGAATTGCTTTGCAGCACCTTCTCAAGCTGGTGGTGATTGTCGCGCCAAGCTATAAGCTGGTCCTTGAGGGCACTGACCTCTTCCGGAGTAGAAGAATGGTTGAGAAAGCTCTCGACCATTGCCGCAAATTTTCTTGCCGTATTGCTTTCGGGATGGACGGCATCCACCAACCGGTTCAAGGGGGTGAAGCTGTCATACTTTCGCGCTCGCTGGCGGGCATAACCCTTGACCGGCTCCAGGAGATCGGCCAGCACCCGCAATGCATGGGTCTGGTTGCCGCCGCTCAGGCGTTGCAGCATCAGGCGATAGTTCAACTCGTGCGTCAGCCCCCGCCATTCCAGCTCGTTGCTTATGTTTTCCAGGCGGCTGTACATGGAGCTGGTATCGCGTGTTTCCTGGGGAGACCAGAGCCGTTCGGCCACTGCGGCGGCCCGGGGCCAGATGCGTCCGTCGACGTTGGCCGGGACGACGAATTCAGCCCACATGCAGGCCTCACCGCCCAGGATTCTCTGTTTCTCTTCGGGCCCCAGGCTTGCTGCGGCTCCGGCAAGCGGGTCGACAGCATAGTGCTGCGACGCAGGTTGCAGGAGATCGAGATAGTAGCCGGATGAAAGCAGCCCGCGATAACCCTGGCGGGCAGCATCGGCCAAAGATTTTTGGCCGCGCCAGGACTGAACAACAATCTCCTTGGGCAGATCGGGATGCAGGATTTCGTCCCAGCCTTGCATGATTTTTCCGTGCTTCTTCACCATCTCCTGCAGGCGCTGGTTGAAATACGCCTGCAAGCCATGATTATTCTTGAGGCCATGGCTGCGAATGAATTCCTGTATCTTGGGGTTTTTGTCCCAGGCTTTGCCGTTGACCTCGTCTCCGCCGATATGAAAATACTGGTCGGGAAACAGCCCGGCCATCTCGCCGATGAAATCATCCAGGAACTGATAGGTTCGCTCTTGAGTAGGGTCCATGGCCGGATCAAAGACGCCCCACTTGCGCTCAATCTGGTAAGGGCCAGGAGCGCTGGCCAGTTCCGGATAGGCCACAAACCAACTGGTGGAATGGCCGGGCATATCGAATTCCGGCACCACCCGGATGCCGCGATCGCGCGCATATTCAATAATGTCTTTGATCTCCGCCCGGGTGTAATACATTCCGTCGGAAGACATCTGCTGAAACTTGGGAAACCTGGCGCTTTCCACGCGAAAGCCCTGGTCGTCCGAAAGATGCCAATGCAGCACGTTCAACTTGACCGCCTCCATGCCATCGAGATTGCGTTTGATGACCTCAACCGGCATGAAGTGGCGTGAAGCATCGATCAACAATCCGCGCCAGGGAAAACGCGGACGGTCGTCGATGGTGACGGCCGGAGCTGCGAAACCTTGCGGGCCCGCCTGGACAAGCTGCAAAAAAGTCTGCATGCCGTGCAGCACGCCCAGGGGGTTCGCGGCCGCAAGCCGGACCCCGGTTGAGGTGATCTCCAGGCGGTACGACTCATCTTCCTCGAGGGACTGCACCGGTTGTCCGGGGCCGGCGCAGTCCACAATGAAGGTCGCGCTGGGGTCCTCTGCGTGTCCGGGCAGCGGAATCCCGGTGCGCCGGGAGAGGTCCTGTAAAAAACGCTCTGCTGCCCGCAAGGTCCGGGCATCGCCTTGCCCCCGCAATGAGATTTTGAATGATGGATCGATCAGGAACTGCCCAGCTCCCTGTTGGACCGTGGCCGGCATGGGCATCAGGGAAAGTGTTTTGTTATCGTCTGCTCTACCCAGAGTCGTCAAAGCAAGCCACACCATGCACAGCCAACAGGCGAGTCGCACCCGGCGTTTCTCCATTGCATGCACTTCCCTTCTCTCGTTTTGTATAAAACAAGATCGTATCGTATCAACCGGAAAAACCAACTTCTTACCACGGATGACGCTGATTAAACTGATTCACGCTGATAAACCAAGTCAAAACCTCAACGCAGAGTACACAGCGCTGCAGTTAAGAAGTTCCCACCATTGCATCCGAGAATTAGGGGGTAAATTTTTCTCCGCTCCTGGAGACGAATACTCTTACAATGGAAAGGTAAAACTTGACGTCATCCGCGATGACGCTAACTTGAGCCGCTTTGCAGGCGTGACCCTGAGCTTGTCGAAGGGGTGGAGCTTGCAGGCGAAATCCTGAGCGACAGCGAAGGATCTATTTAAACAATTTGTGTCCTCCGCGAGGACTCTAACCTTCGTGGCCTTCATTTCTCTAGCTCTATCTCCGTCCAAATTTATGAGGAACAACCAGAGCCACCCGGACATTAGAGGCTTCCAATTGGAAATTACCAATTCGTTAATACCCAGTTGATGCCCCCTCCCCCTTTCAGATACTCCAAGGATACTGTAAGGATATTTTGAGCCGGAAAGAGCTTTGCAATCGCTAATAAAGCACCTGAGCTTGGCGGCCGAAACTGACCAAAACCCTATGCTTGGGAAGGCATAGAAAATTTGCAATTCAAATCAATGGCAATGGGTAAGCTGCGGAGTCTGGGCTTGATTGAGGGCTGATCCAGAATTTCCGAAGAGCATGGGCAGGCGCGCTGCCCCCAGGAGTCCAGCTTCGCTCCCCAGCAGAGCGCGCGTCACAACGGTGTTCTTTTGCAGTAGATGGCTCTGAGGCGAATTGCCGGCGCGGAAGACGATCGAACGCCTTTTGAGTTCCACGAACAATGCGGGTGAGAAGGCCTCCCAGGCGCTGGAGACGCCGCCCCCAATGACATACATAGGAAGATTCAAGGCATCGATGAGACCGGACAGCACAACGCCCAGCGCCCAGCCGACAGTTTCAAAAATGTGTTGAGCGGTAACATCGCCTTGAAGGGCATATTGAAAGACAATTTTTGCGCCGAACTCGGAGTCGATGCTCATGGCACGCGCCAGCTCCGGCGCTTTGCCATCGGCTATGGCCTCGGCCACCATGCGCTTTACGGCGCTGGCAGAAGCATATTGCTCCAGGCAGCCGCGGTTTCCACAAGCGCAAGGCGGACCATCCGGCGCTACGGTCATGTGGCCTATCTCGCCGGCCATCCCGATCATGCCATGCCACAACTTTCCATGAAAGATGAATGCTCCACCGACTCCGGTGCCCAGTGTCACCATGCACAGGTTATCAACGTCACTGCCGGCCCCGATCCATTTTTCGCCCAAGGCGGCACAATTTGCGTCATTTTCAAGAATGACCGGGGTACCCAGCCGTCTCTGAATCTCTGCCTTCACGGGATAGTCATTCCAGCCGGGCAAGTTGGCGGCCGCGCGTACCATCCCGCTTTCCATCTCGATGATTCCGGGAATTCCGACGCCTGTCCCCAGAAGCCTATGTGTGGGGGAAAATTTATCGGCAAGCGTCTGGATTGCATCGCACATCTCGTGGATGACGGAATCGCGCCCCCGCTTCAGGTCGGTGTCGGCGCAGATGGTTTCGAGCTGCCGGCCGGTCTCTTCCACAGCGGCAATACGCATGTTGGTGCCGCCCAGGTCAACGCCGATGGCAAATGATGGCATCATGCGCTCGTCGTTCATTATTCCTCCTTGCGGGCATTCTTGCCGCCTTGCGGACACGATTGCCGCCCTGCGGGCATTCTCCCATCTTTGCGCATCTGTATCTGGCGGGCCATCAAGATCGTCCCTCAAAAACTTTTCATGCATCCTATTGCCCGGGAGGCTATTATATAAAATCGTTTCAATAAACACACTATAAAATACGAATGTTCTTGCCCCGCGTTGGTGTTTGCGCGGCAGGCGAAAAGAGAAGCAAGTACTTGATGGATAAGGAAATGGATATAATCGGCGACAGAGGACTGTCCCCAGTGGCCAATTTAAAAGCCCGAAAACCAAAATCAACGATCACCATTCGCGATGTGGCTGAAGAGAGCGGATTTTCCGCTACAACCGTCTCGATTGTCTTGAACAACGCTCCTCTGGCCCGGTACATTCCTCCCCACACCAAGACCCGAATCCAGAAAGCGGCCAAGAAGCTGGGCTATCATCCCAACATTTTTGCCAAGTCGCTGCGCAGCAAACGCAACCACACAGTAGGAGTGATGGTTTTTGACGTGACCGATCCATATTGCACGCTCATCATGCGCGGCATCGAAAACTCTCTCTATCAGGCCTCTTATCTGCCCATTCTCACCGATGCCCATAACGAGCGCAGCCGGTTTGAACGGTATCTGGAGATGCTTTTAGAGCGCCGGGTTGAAGGACTGATTGTTCTGGCCAACTGGCTTTTTATCGACATCAACCTGCTTGCTGACCTGGAGAAATCGGAAATACCCACGGTCATCATTGGCCGCGACCTGGAATCCAGGTCGATCAGTTCCGTCATTGTTGACGAAGAGGGCGGAGCGAGCGCGGCCCTGGCCCATCTGCACGGCCTTGGTCACCGAAAGATAGCTTTTGTACGCGGACCCAAAGCACTGATGTCCGCCAAGAAGCGATGGAAAGGAATACAAAAATTTGCCCAGGATGCAGGCCTGGATCTGGACCCGAAATTGATCGTCGATCTGCCCGACCAGCTCAATCCTAACGTGGGCGTAGAGGACGGTTACAAGATGACCGAGGAGCTTCTCAAGCGAAAGCGGGGCTTCACGGCGTTGATGGCGTTTGATGACATGACCGCTTTAGGGGCCATTCGCGCGCTCACCAAGGCCGGCCTAAAAGTTCCTGAGCAGTGTTCGGTCATCGGTTTTGATGATGTGATCCCCTCGGCTTTGTTTGTGCCTTCTTTGTCGACAGTGCGCCAGCCGATGGAGGCCATGGGCGCGGCCGCTGTCAACATTATTCTGGATGGCGTAAATGCCAGAGCGGAGAACCGGGAATCAGCCGCAGTGCAGCGGAAGCTGCCCTCGGAACTGGTGCTGCGGGAATCGACGCGCTCCATATCGTGATCGCCAAGAATAGCTGCGTACCCCGCAAGTAGCGTGGAACACAGCACGGCAAAGCTGCAACCAAAGCCTTACCGCGGATTTACGCGGATGTTCGCGGATTTAGTTAACGATTTGCCAAAAGATATGCTTTGTCGAAAATGCCATGGCGACGACAAATCAAGTCCCGGCAGGGACGAATCGAAAATAGCCCAGCACGCCAGTGCTGGGTAGGAGTTTAGAAAAGCGAGCAGTCCCGTAAGGGACGGCTGAAAATCTTTGCAGGCGGAAAAGATTTTCGGGAATCGTAATACAGCCGCCCTCGGCTGTGAGCTTTTGGATCTCAAAGAAATCTTGTCCTGGTCCTTGGAAACGGAACCCATCGCAATGAATCGCCGAACTTTTCTAAGAATCGCAGGTATGGGCCTTCCGGTTGCGGCCCTGGGCCGTAACAACCTGTTTGCCGAACAACCGCAGCGTCGAAATCTGAAGAACTGGAGCTGGATCACGATCAACGCCAATCGCTCCGTCGATGAATGGAAGCGGATGTTCGCGACCATGCGAGAGTCGGGAATCAAGGCGGTTCTCCCGGAAATCTATGATGGAAGAAATGCCTATTTTGCCAGCCAGCGATTGCCGGTAAAGATCGATCTTCTGGGAAAGATATTGCCACTGGCCCTTGCCGAGGGTCTTGAGGTCCATGCCTGGATGTGGTCGATGCCTTGCATGGTGGAAGAGATCATGAAGAAGCATCCGGACTGGTACAACGTGAATGCCAAGGGTGAATCGGCGGTCGACAAGCCCGCTTATGTCCCTTATTACAAATTTCTCGATCCGGGCCGGCCGGAAGTCCGCGAATGGGTCCAGGACACAGTCAAAGAGCTGGCGGGCATTGCGGAGTTGACTGGGATCCACCTGGATTACATTCGCCATCCCGACGCCATCTTGCCCTCCGGGCTGTGGAAGAAATACAACATCGTGCAGGACAAGGTCTATCCTCCCTACGACTACGGTTACAGCGAGTATGAACGCGCGCAGTTTAAGACAAAGTATGGCATCGACCCCATCACCATCAAAGATCCCACACACCATCAGGAATGGATGCAGTTTCGTCTCGACATGGTGACCGGACTGGTCAATGACTATCTTGTCCCGGCAGCTCATGCAAGAAAGAAGATGATCACGGCTGCCGTCTTCCCCGGTCCAACCTTGGCGCGGGAGATGGTCCGCCAGGATTGGGGCCGCTGGAACCTGGATGGCTTCCTGCCCATGCTCTACAACAATTTCTATCAAGCCGGCCCAGAGTGGGTGAAAAAGCAGACATACGAAGGCGTGACCACCACAACCAAGCCCATCTATAGCGGGCTATTTGTCCACGGCATCGACGATGCTCAAATCGCCGAACTGATTAAGATGGCCATTGCCGGAGGCGCCTCTGGAGTATCGATTTTTTCCGCTGAAGCGATGGATGCGGGGAAGTGGAACAAGTTTCGGCAGGCGGCGGGCTAAACCAAGGACGCGAAGGAACATCAAAACCTTACCGCTGATGACGCTGATTTGACTGATCAACGCTGATAAATCAAAGACCTTTGCAACACAGCGCGCATAGCTGCAGCCAAAAAGCGGCTTGGCATGAATCTGATTGTTAATAGCAGAGGACGCGAAGGAAAAAGCGCAGAGGAAGTGTTCCGATTACCGGATCTCCCGATCACCGGATTTCCCGATCTTGGTGCGAGAGCGCCTCACTTACTGGATCTGACTTGCAAACCAAACCCTCTCTGAGCGATGCCCGGCAAGGTAACCGGCAGCTTGCCGTGCGGTTGCAGTTCTCCAAACAAGAGCTTCACTGCACTCAACTCTGAGCTGGAAGCATTCGAGTACGTGCAGATATAAGTCTGCACGCTGGGAAAGTTCTGGGCCACATAAGGGTTTCCCATGGCGATGACTGCGGTCTTGGCCGCAGACGTTTCGAGCACCTGACGCAACAGCTCTCCGGTTGCTTGCTCCAGACCCACGGTATTTTCCAGCTTCCCGTTGACCATGACCTGTTTGGCCGCCGTGGGAACAACATAAGCCGCCACCAGCACTTTGCCGGCTTGTTGTACTGCTTGCAGGATTTCGGGAGTCAGCGCCGCCGCGATGCTGTTGTCTACATAAAAGACAGTCGCATCTGCACGGCGGGCCTTCAATGCGTTCTCAAAGCTCCGGCCCCATTCGCCATGAATAGTATCGATAATCACGATAGCGACTACTTGGTTGCTGCGCTTTACCTGTGCTTGAAAAGTTTCACTTTCAGTAGCTGCGGCTTGCAGCTTCTGGATCGGAAGCACCTGGCCGTTATCTCGAACCAGGGTCACGGCCTCATCCGCCATCTGCTGCGCGAACTGCATGTCTTGAGGCCTGCTCACCAGATAAGAAACCTGCTGCAAGTCGACCAGGCGGGCCTTATGCAAACCGACAGAGGCTTTCATCTCCAGAATTTTTCTTACCGAATCATCGATCCTCGCTTGCGGGATGTCGCCGTTCTTGACAGCGGCAATAATGCCGTTAAACGCTCCATCCAGATCTGTAGGCCAAAGGATAACGTCGTTGCCGGCCTTCACCGCATCTACCGCTGCTCTGGCAGTTGGGCTTCCCTGCCCCGGAGGATAGACGCTGGTCAGCCCGCGCATCTCCAAAGCGTCGGTAATCACCACGCCTTTAAACCCCAACTGGCCTTTCAAGACGCTGGTGATCACATTTTGGGAAATGGTCGCTACTTTGTTGGGATCAGGCTCCAACGCGGGGACGGCCACATGCGCGGTCAATATCGCGTCCACGCCGGCTTCAATGGCCTGCTTAAAAGGTGGGAGTTCGATGCTTTGGATATGAGCAAGATTGCCTTCGACCCGGGCCACGCCCAGATGAGAGTCGGTGCCTGTGTCGCCGTGTCCGGGGAAATGCTTGGCGGCGGTCAACATGCCATGTTGTTTTGAACCCTTGATGAAAGCAGCGACCAACTCGCCGACCTCTGCAGGGTCCTCGCCAAAGGAGCGGGTATTGATGATCGGATTCGCTGGATTGCTGTTTACATCGGCCACAGGATACAAGTTCCAGTGAATGCCGATAGCGCGCGACTCTTCAGCGGTAATGGCGCCGAATTTTTCAGCATCGCTTGCGCTGCCAATCGCGCCAAATGCCATGGCATCCGGAAAGTCGGGCACGGAGCTAACCCGCGATGCCAGGCCCCGCTCAAAGTCAGCGGCCATAAGCAATGGCAACCTGGAATCACGCTGCAACTGGTTGGCAACGGCCGCAACTTCCAAAGGAGCATTCTTCAGAAGAATCGGGCCATCCAGATGCACCGTGAGCACCACAGAGCCGATGTGATATTTCTGAACTTGCTCGCGAAATTGCTTGTATTCGTCGCTACCGAAGTTCTGAAAGTTCGTAAAGTAGCGGATATTCAGCATCTGGCCGACTTTCTCTTCCAGAGAAAGTTTTTTCAGGGTGTGCTCCACCCAGTGGCGGCCATCGTTGGTCAACTCTACCGGTCCGGGTTTCTGGTACTTTTCTCCGGCAACGCAGAGCAGGGGCAGCACGAGGACAACGAAGAGTATTCCGGCAAGTCTATGCATTAAGGAAGCCATAAGAAGATTGGACAAGAAGAGTAATCGTTTTGATGAAACGATTCAATAAATAACAGGCGAGGGGTGCAATTTTCAGGAACGCCGCTCTTCTAATTCTTCAAGGGAGCGAGGCCAGTCCTGACGCAGCAGGCGGCTGAGGGAACGGTCTGCGAGGAGTTTTCCTCCCGTCTGGCAGCGCACGCAATAGTTGGTTTCATTCGATGCATAACGAATGCGCTGGATCTTCGCGCCGCATCGCCGACAGGGTTCTCCATAGCGGCCATGCACTGCCATCTCCTTGCGAAATGCAGTGACCTTTTCCGGAAACTTGTCGCCGGTCTCGGTCCGGAGGTTCCGGATCCATTGTGTGAGCGTGTTGCGCGTCGCTTCGTATAGACGGTTGATCTCTTCCGGATTCATCCGGTGGGTCAGCATGACCGGCGAAAGCTGCGCATGATAGAGGATCTCATCGGAATAAGCATTGCCGATTCCGCTGAACAGATGCGGATCGGTAAGCGCCCGCTTCAGCGTGTGATTGGCGGACGTTAGAACGGCGCTGAACTGGCCGAGTCCGGCGGAAAGCACATCGATTCCTCCAGGATCAAGCTTGATCAGCTCTGCTTCCCCATTCAGCAAATGGAGAGAGGCCCGCTTTCTGGCCCCAGCTTCAGTAAGGGTCAGTGTGCCGGAATCGAAATCGAGAGCTGCCAGCGTGCGCCTTCCATCTGGAGTTATTCGGCGTTCGCTCCAATGCAACCTGCCGGCTATCATCAGGTGGAAGACCAGCCAGAGGCCGTTGTCGAATTCGATGGCGATTCGCTTTCCTACGTGGCGCAAGGCAGTCACCGTGTGATGGTGAGTCGATTCGATCGGAGGGTCGGCAGTGCGCAACAGAAATGGCCCGGCAATCTGGACGCGTTCCAGAACGTGCCCGAGAATTCGACGCTCAAGCGCTTCGATATAGACGACGATGTCCGGCAATTCCGGCATTTGTTTGATATCGCTATGCGCGGTCTAAGGGTTTGCCGCTCCAGCCGGCCTAGGACGATAACCAGTTCGAGTGCGTATGTGGTATTTTTTCGAGTCTTCGGCCAGCAGTTTCACTTTAATCGTGCGCCAGCCCCGATTGGGATTCGGTTGGGGATAATAAGTGAATGAATAAAGGTGCGCTACGTCGCGCCGGATAGCAGCGAAGGCCCGCTGCTGGTCTTTCCAGCTCTTGGCAAAATAGGCTTCGCCACCGGTAGCAGCGCTCATGCGCTGGAAGACCGTCGCAGAAACCGGATCCTGCCTGGCTTCCCGGGTGCTTATTACATAGATGGGAACGCCTTGCGACTGGGCCAGTTCGCTGATGTCTTCAGGGGTGACCATACTGGCCCTGTCGGGACCATTGGAGAAAACTACGATTACTTTTCTGCCGGTGTATTTAACTGCGTCCTTGAGAGTCAAGAGCAGAGCATTGTAGAGAGCAGGCTCGTCTCCCGCCACGGTGGAGCGCACGCCACGCAAGACCTGAGACCGATCGGCAGTAAGCAAAGCGCCCCGATAAAGGTCGCGGCTGTAGGCATAAAAAGCGACCCTCTCCGGGTTATCCAGCGACCGCACGAAGTCAGCAATCGCATCTTGGGCAAGGGCGAAGCCTCGGTACATATAATTGCTGGTATCGAAGAGGATAAAAATATTGGCGCCCGATAAAACAGAGCTGGCAGTCTCGGCCGATCCATCTGAGAGGACGCCTGGTTTGGATTTATCGTCTCCCTGAGCAATGCTGGCTGGTTCTTTTGGTTCGTTCCCCTCTCCGAAAGTGGCAATTTTTTGGGGAATATTGTCCTCGAGAATTGCGAAGTTGGAAGGGCGGAGACCGGTCAAATAATGACCGTGACCATCAGTTACAGCCACATTGACTTGCACCAGATCGACATCGACGCGAAAGATACTCTTGCCTGGTTGGGGCTCCTGCGGAAAGGAGCTGGCGAGTGCGCCCCAACAGATCAAGAAAAACAAAAAGCATCGTTTTGCCATAGTTTCCTCTTCAAATGGCCGGATCCAGATTCACGTCCTGATACAAGTTTCGGCTTCCACGGTGCGCTGTACTCATCATTATGGTGCGGAGCTGGCGCGCCTTTTCGGCAACGAGTTGATCTTACCCAGGCGAAACTCTTCGCCGGTTTCCTGCATGGCACGAAAAATAGCTGGCCAGTCTTCCAGGTGGGTCGCAAAAACCTTCTCGACCATGCGACGGGTCAGCTCAGGCACCGTACGGTTGAGTGTGACTGGCGAATAGCCCAATTCGTCAGCCAAACGTGCCCAATACAAGTTGTTGGAGTCCCAGGACTCAGCCAGCAGGCGGCTGGAGTATCCCTGGAAGCTGTGAAAGAGGCTCACATTGAGCAACTCGCGGGCGTAGCTGTGCGCCAATCCAGGGTGCGGCACTCCAAAGTCCTCTGACAATCGCTGCAAGCCGATCTCTTCAGCATGATCGCGCGAAAGTTCCTGGAGCTCCCGGGCTGCGGGCCCCGATTGACCGGCCTCTTCGGGAAATTTCTGCCGGAACTCTGCCGCAAGGTAAAAGGCATCTGCGGGTGTCAACTGATGAAGCGCATCGTCGAGCTGTCCGGCGCTGAGGGCCTTCTCAATTCGATTGGCCCTTTGAGGAAGAATACGCTCCGAAAGGACATCCATTGCCCGAGTTCGCGTCTCCGGGCTCTTTGCAGCCGCCGCCAAGATCTCTTCTCCAGCGCGCTGGTAGAGAGTCACAGCATGCAGTTCATTTCGGGTAACGCCCCACCAGCGGTGGACGACAGCGTCCGCCAAAAGAGTAGGAACAAAATCTTGCCAAATCAGGGACTGGACATTTTCAGGGACAATGAAGTCCTGCTCCACCAACGCCAGAACATAGGGCAGATCAGCGAGGGAACCGGCCAGATGAGTGCCACGTCCGGCAGCAAAACCTCGGTCCATCAAGCTTGGAATCTTCCAGGGCAGAGCTCCGCCGGTGCCGAATCCTCCCGAGTAATCATGGGAGCGAACAAAAACTGCGTTGTTAAGGAGCATCTGGGCTCCAGGCGGCTCGTAGTATGCGTAATTCAGTCCTACTAACGTATCTCTCAGGAAGGGAGCAAGGCGTCCTCGGGCGCCAGCCAACTCCTTAGTAGAGCCTGTTTTGATGACTTTGGCCAGATTGGTCCGCGTCTGCAAGGTGGCATGGCGAACGTCGGAGGGGTCGTGCTCAAACTGAAACCTTTCCGAAGTCGAGAACATCGGCCGTGGCATCTCAAACTCTCGAAGCTCCGCAGCCAGCGGAAGCAGCGTATCAGCCACAGCTTTCCCCTGTGCCATTTCATCGAGACCATCGGCCAGAGCGAACATTGTGTCGAGGGAAACAAGGCGCTGGGCATCGAGTACCGACCGGATTCTTTTGGCCAGCTCTTGCCGCACTTGCTGGCCCTCGGGTTCGACCTGGTTGGGGCCAGCCAGCACCGCTATGATTTCGTCCTCGGAGAGCGCTGAGTTGCCGGTCGCAGCCTGCAAGAGCTTTCCGAGAGAAGTCCTGCCGGCATCGAAGAGTTGGGTGGCGGTGGAAAGTCGGGAAAAAGGAGCAACCACTTGCTGCCAGGAGTCGTTCAGATTCGCGCCGGCAATCTGCCCCTGCCGTGCCAGGATTTGCCAGAGCCCGACGTTGGCCTGGAAAATTCCCACTGCGTTGGCCTTCAATACTGGCGCGGAAATGCTGTCCAGCGCCTCAGCCGCCTTGATAAAGCTAGTGATGGAAGCATCGTTCAAACTGTGAAACTCAGAAAAAATCGGATACTGATCACCAAACTGCGAGAACTTGCCGACCAGCAAGCGAACTGTTTCCACCTCCAGCCGTTTTTCAGGAGACCGCCTGCGGTCTATTTCACTTATGGTCAGATAGGCTTGCAAAGGTCCATTTAGGGTAGGGTCTCGGGAAAGAGCAACCAATCCCTCCACGAGTTGATCAGGAGCGGTCCAACTGCCGGCCCGCTTGGCCCAATCATGGCTTTGCCGGGACTCGCCTCCGCTGCGAAAAAGTGCCTTCCAAACTTCCAGATCACCAGGAATGTGCGGCTGGCCATTGGGATCATCCAATTCAAGCCGGGTCACTAGGATCGCAAGACCAGGACTGGCGCGATAGACCGGCCGGGCGGGTCCGGGAGAGGTATCTTTTCCTCGCAAAGCCGCATAGAAATGTTTCAGACGGCCAGCCTGGGTGAAGTAGGCCTGCTGGCTTTGACTGACACGGGACAGCGCATCAAACAAAGCAGCCAGCCAGCCATCATCTTTCGCGAGCAATCGGGTCACAAATTCTCCCGGCGAGTCCGGTGCTGCTCCCACTAAATCCTTCCATGCAGCTTCGGCAGAGGATCCACCCGGCACGACCACCCGTCCAGAACGGATATATATATGACTGCCATAAAAATCGAGGACTGCGGCTGAAGAAACCAGCTTCCGTAATCCGGGAGATTGCCGCAAAGTCACTGCTGTTTCGGTATCCATCCGAGCCAGCGCGCCATAAAGCCGGGCAAGCGAGGGATTGTGCAAGAGCGACTCCACCAGATCTTTGGAGGTCTCGTTGTTCGCCATCCAATCGCTCGGCTCGAATAATACCGGCACCTGCGAGGAGGTAAAAGGCAAGGTGAAGGGTTTGCCTCCCCGAAGGGCCTCCTCCAGATCTGCCAACGGAAATCCGGAATCGATGGTAAGAAAGGCCCTCTCCGGCTCAGCCGTCTGGACGGAAGTAGTGGGCCCACAAGCCTGCCGCAACCGGTAACCTAGAATTGCCAATAGCGGCTTCGCATCTTCGCAATTCGTGACGCGAATGGTCCCTTGCGGGCCAGCCAGCGCCGTCAATTCTCTGGCCTGCTGCATGTATCGCAACAATAAAACTAGAAACTCGGTGGGCCGGCCACGAAGATAGCCTCTAAGATTGACCTCGTTAGCCAGGAGAGGCAGTGTTTCCTCCGGAGAGGCCTTCTGGCTGATACCGGCCATGCGCAAAAAAGAGCGCAGCGGGCCTGGAATGGTGATCTGGGTCGCCGATAGTATTCCGCTGTCGTCGCCGGCAACACTAGGAACTGATGGTGCTTCCAGAACCGTAGCCGGCAGATTCAATGAGGCAGGTCGAACAGCGCTCCATGCGCAATCTAAGGCACATAGAGAAACTGAGGCAAGAAAAGCGAACAGGCGAAGAGGAGATTTCATGGCTAAAGTTCCTTCTCCGAACCCTTGCAGAAAACAGTGCTTTGATCGGTTGAAAGTCTTATCTTAATTCTTCATCCACAGCCACCAGAGCTTTGTTCCGGTAGCGTTTACGGACTAATAGTCTCACAGAAAAAGAACTTCTGAACGGTCATGTCACTTGGCTTGATCAAGACAAATCAAGCATGGGGACAAATTAAAGCCGTTCCAGACCTTTCCGTCAACCGCCTTCCTGAGGTTGCTGGTCTTTTGGGCTTACCAGAGTATGAGACTGATCTTTGAAAGTCACAAGCCATAACGATGTTTTGAATCAAATGCATAGGACCTGAGAGCCGTTTTGAGAATTTGGTAATTGAGTAATTGAAAATCGCAGTTTTACCCAACAAACAAAATTACGAAATTTCGAAGAGCTATCAAGGGCAAAAGCCCTTGCCTAGTTTGTTCCAGGGCGGCCGGACTTGGCCGCCCTGGAGTTTCCCAACCTTAGCTTAAGGCAGAGAGTTCAATCCTGCTTTAACCGTATTTGCAAAGTTAAAGCCGTTAGATGCATCCCAATTGATCGACCATGTCATGGCGCCTCGAATGGCAGGCCACGTCAATGGTGGGACGAAGGTACTGCAATTGGTACCCTTCGCCAGGCAGTTTAGGGCAGAAACTACGACCGATGGGGCGACGACACCTCCACCGGCTGCATTCGCAGAAGCGGGCAGGCCCAGCCCAACCTGGTCCGGGCGCAAACCGTTCTGCAACTGGATACATGCCAGCGCAGTTTCAAAGTCTTCTGTTCCTTCGGCATAGACCTTGGTGTCGCAGCCCAGCATAGTCCCGGAGTTGTAGTACTGCATGTTGACGATGGTGAGGATGCTTTGGATGTTTAAAGCCAACTGGAAATAAGCGTTGCCAGTCGACTGCATGTCGATGGTTTGGGGCGCCAGCGTAATGATCAGTCCGGGCTTCATCGAGGCCAACTGGTGCAGCGCAGCAGACATGGCGGTGGGATTGACGCCGTTTTCAAGATCAATGTCCACGCCGTCAAACCCAAATGTGCTCATCAGCGAGGCAACACTGTTGGCGAAGTTCGTGGCACTAGTCGAATCGGAGACGCTGATCGCTCCGTTCTGTCCACCAACGGAGATGATGACCTTCTGCCCCCGCCCGTGCGCTGCGGCGATGTCCGAAGTAAACTGCGCGGCCGTGTAGCCGCCGGTTATACACGCTGACAATCCAGAGTCGATGCTGAAATCGACCGCGCCTGGAGTTGCTGTTGCATTGGCAAAAGCAACAGCAATGATGTCATACGTAGTTGGCACATCACTGATGCGAAGACATTTGGCTCCGTTGTTAAAATCCTGCCAGTAGCCGGTCAGCAAGTGCTTCGGCAAATTACCAAGAGGCGGAGTAGGCTGAGGCGTCGGAGTTGGAGTGGGTGTCGGGGTTGGAGTAGGCTTGGGCGTTGGTGTGGGCGTGGGAGTAGGACCGGGATTTCCGGTGCAACTGCCGTTCGGTATCCATGGCTGGCCACTGCCTGCCGGACCGTTGTGAGTTGCCGGATCATCTCCCTGCGTCCAAAATGCGGCAGTGTAGTTGATGCCGTTTCGGCTCGCTGTGATGCCTCCGGTGTAAACCTGCGTTGATACCCATGCTGAAAAACAATTTCCACTCGGAGTTGGGGTTGGAGTGGGGCTCGGTTTTGGTGTTGGTGTGGGGTTGGGTGTTGGTGTGGGGTTGGGTGTTGGTGTGGGCGTCGGTGCTGGCGAACCACTCACCGGTTGCCATAATGCCGGCACATTGGGCGGCTCCCAACCTACCTGCGATGTATGGGCTTGAATACATTTGAATTCCTGCCCGTTGAACATGACTAGCGCGCCTATGGAATAGGCTGTATTCGGCGCCCAGTTGGGGACGCTTTGGGCCGAGGCCGCAAGAGGAGCCAGGCAGAGGACAACTGCAAGGCTTAGAGCTACAACTATCAAGGTCCGCTTCATCTAAATCTCCTGTCTTTGAAATTCCATGTGCTGTATTTCGTTGCCTAGCGGATTGAGGGCAAAGAGGTCAGATAGGTCCTCAATCCACTTGAGAGCTGCAATCCACCGAAGTTGTCCCAATTGATGGTTGGGAAAAGAGGCGGTGGCCCGGTTACCGCCTCTTTCATTGTTTGGTTACAGGGATGAGCTGTTTGCGCAGTTAAAACGGCTCTAAGATGTGCGCGAAGTCCCAGGTATTCTGGGAGATCCCGCTACAGCTTGGAGAAACAACGCCGGAACATCCTCCGTTATCGCGTGCTACCGACCACATAGCCAAGCGAGTGACATGGCTGTTCCCCTGGGCAAAGCTCTCGATCTGCTGTGTGTCGTTCAAGGTGGTGACTTCAGGGGAGACATCATTGCGGCCAATCATAGGAGTGATACCTAAATTGACCGATATGCCGTTGGCATTCATTTGTGCGAGGGTAGCATTGGCCGCATCGATCGCATTTTGACCCATGGTGTTGGGGTTGGCGATCGCCCCGTAATCCATGGCCATGATGTTCAGCACGCTGACATTCACGCCGTGGGATTTGGCATTGACCATGAGGTTAATGCCATCTTGAGTGAGGCCCGAAGGTAATACGGGCAACGTGTAAGAGATGATCAATCCCGGATTTGCCGCCTGCAAAGCCGCGAGTGCGGTGTTGCGACGGTCTACAGCGGCCGTATCCGCAATGGGTGCTCCTTCGATATCGAAGTCCAGCATCCTTACGTTGTACTTATTGATGACCGCCTGATACTGCGCCTGCACTGCGGCTGCGCTGGTGCAAGACTGACCTACTTCCGTGCCATTGGCGCCACCGAAGGAGATGATGACATCCCCGCCCGCGCTGCGCAGGTTGCCGATCAGCGACGACATGGTTGTCCCATCCGGGAAGTTGTCATTCGGCAGAACTACACCCAGACCTGCCCAGCCTGCTCCACAGCCGCCGTTGTCGATGATGAAGGCCAGGGTAAACGTCTTGATGCCTGACGCCTGCGAGATCTGCGCCAGATTATTGTTTGCCAGACTCATATCGATGTAGGGTGCAAACAGGCGAGTTCCTGGGGCCGGCGTAGGGCCGGGAGTTGGCGTTGGTGTGGGCTTCGGCGTAGGTGTCGGCGTGCCTCCAGGAGCTGGGCCTATCAACTGCCATAGCGCCGGAACGTTCGGCGGCTCCCAACCGACCTGCGAGGTATGAGGCTGAATACATTTAAACTCCTGGCCATTGAAAATCACCAAATCACCCGCCTTGAATGTCACTCCGGGAGCCCAATTAGGAATGGTTGCAGTCGGCGTAGGTGTAGGTGTAGGTGTTGGGCTGGGCTTGGGTGTTGGAGTCGGTGTTGGACTAGGTTTCGGAGTTGGAGTTGGACTGGGCTTCGGAGTCGGCGTGGGGCTTGGGGTTGGAGTGCCACTCACCAGTTGCCATAGCGCCGGCACATTGGGCGGCTCCCATCCAACTTGTGAGGTATGGGCTTGAATACATCTGAATTCCTGCCCATTAAATGTGACCAACTGCCCGACTGAGTAAGCTGTATTGGGCTGCCATGCGGGGACACCCTGGGCGTTCGCTGCAAGCGGAGCGATGCACAGAATGGCTGCGACACATAGGAAAACAACGAATGCTCGTTTCATCAAGAGATCTCCTTTCAGGGTTACTCCAGCGCATTACTTCTCTGGATAGAGAGTTGGGCAGCAACACCGCTGGGTGCCCGGAATACAGGGATGTGCCGCTGACTAAAGCTGGGATCCACGGCGCAGAAGTTTTTGCAGGCTTCCCGGAAAAGCGACGGAACTCAGGCGCACCGTGCCGCCACGGCAAGAGTAATCTTTTTCATAAAACGATTCAATAGGCTTGATTAATCGGTTCACTAAACAATATACTTTCGCGTTCAAGGGGACCCCTGCCGAACGGCCCGGGGGCCGCACGCCCGGAAACGGCGACAACCGGGCCTTCGGCTTCTACGAATCTTTATGGTCCGCGCGTCTTTTGTATTGTGTTTTCTTTGACTGAATTTTTCTCCCATCGCTCCGGCAAGCACGGCAATTTAGTATCCTGACTCCGCATGTTCGTGGCCTGCACCCTACTGATCACTGCGACTCTGGGCGGTGTGATGCTCACCTTCCTCTATGACCGGCAGGCGCGCTTCGCTGCCCGGCTGTGCATGGGCGCTTGTACTGGATTGGCATTGCTGGCAACGATCGGTTTTGTTCTTGCCTCGTCCTGGGGATTGACTGCCACCACCATCGCCATCTCCTGCGGCTGCATGCTATTGCCGTTCCTGCTTCTACTAAACCGCAGCTATCGGGAATGCGCGATCCGTGAGACGCAGTCCGCAGCACGTTCGCTTTCAAAGGCCGTGGCACATCCAGACCACGCCTCCGTCGGATATTTCTTCTTTTATTTGTGTATCGCTATATTGCTGGGACTGGTATTTGGGCGCGCACTCTTCCAACGTTCCGACGGAATCTATACGGGGCTTGCCAATAACCTTGGCGATCTGCCGATGCACTTGCAAGTCATTTTTAGCTTTACCAATGGGCACAATTTTCCCACTGAAGATCCCACCTACGCTGGTGTTCGTTTTACATATTCGCTTCTTTCGGATTTTCTGACCGCCATGCTGGTGCGGGCAGGGGCCACAGTGGCCCAGGCCATGTGGATGCAAAGCATGGTGCTGGGCCTGGCGATGGTTGGCCTGATTCATTCCTGGACAATCGCCATGACTCGCAGCCGGCTAGCGGGGATGATTGCTCCACTCCTCGTGGTCTTCAGTGGCGGTCTGGGATGGTGCTTCATTTTTCAGGACCTGCATAGCAGCGAAACCGGCCTTCTTCCCTTGCTGGCCAACCTTCCCCGCGACTACACGTTGATGAGTCCCGGCATTTTGCGCTGGGGAAATTCTTTGACCACACTCTTCGTTCCTCAACGAAGCTTCTTACTGGGGCTGCCTTTGGCTCTTTGCATCTTTGTCTGGTGGTGGCAGTCACTGAACTCTTCGCAGCCAGATCCGCAGCCCGGCAGCCGACCCGAAACATCTTCGCACCGATCAGAAAATACGCCGCACCCTGGCTGGCTCATGGCGGCAGCAGGTTTCTGCGCCGGCTTGCTACCGCTGATTCACGCATACACTTTCATGGTGGTGCTCGGGATCGGCGCTTGCCTGGCGGTAATATTCAGCTCTCTGTGGCGCTCCTGGCTGGTTTTCTTTGGCATTGCATTGTTGGTTGCCCTGCCGGAGATTCTCTGGCTCTCTCATAACACAGGCGTCAACGCTCAAAATTATCTTGGATGGCAAATTGGATGGGACCGGGGCAATGACAATGCTCTATGGTTCTGGTTCGTAAACACCGGCTTTTTTATTCCGCTTTTGATAGCGGCTATTTTCTGGCGCAAGCCTGGATACACAATGCCGAAGCGGCTAGTCATGTTTTATCTTCCCTTTTCCCTGTGCTTTATTGTTCCGAATGTAATGAAGCTGGCGCCGTGGATCTGGGACAACATCAAGGTCCTTTTTTACTGGTACATCGCCTCCGTTCCGCTGGTTGCTTTTTTGCTGGCGTATTGGTTGAAGCAGAAATCGCGGCTGCGGTGGATGGCAGCCGGCCTCCTGGCGGCCCTACTGCTCGCGGGCGGATTAGACCTCTGGCGGGTGATCATGAACACCACCGAATACCGGGAATTCGACAACAATGGAATTGCGACGGCAAATTTAATTATGCAATTGTCGGCGCCGAGGGCCGTCATACTACATGCGCCGACCTTTAATTCGCCCGTTTTTCTTACCGGCAGACGCTCGCTGCTCGGCTTTACCGGATGGCTCTGGTCGCACGGGCTAGATTCATCAGAACGCGAACGTGATATTCAGAAAATGTATGGTGGAAGTCCCGATGCAGTACCGCTCCTGGACCGCTACAAAGTTGACTATGTATTGGTGGGCCCGCAGGAGCGGCAGTCATTTCCGGTCGACGAGAAATTCTGGTCTCACTATCCAAAGATGTCGCAAATCGGCGACTATCAACTGTATAAAGTTGACCATGGCAAATGAAACCAACTTCTACAACCAGAATTAAAGGACAACCATCGCCATCGCGCAGATCGGCGCGGGACCGCCAAAAACCATTTGTACAGCAACGGGATGTTCCGGATTCACCCCAAAATATCTGGCGCTGGGCCTGCGCTCTTGTTCTGATTGCCGCTGGCCTCCTGCGCTTGCTCTATTTAACTGAGAAACCACTCCATCATGATGAAGGCGTGAATGGACTCTTTCTGAGCCAACTGTTTCACAACGGGTTTTATCACTATAATCCCGCCAACTATCATGGCCCTACTCTCTACTTTTTCGGACTCGTTACGACCACCTTGAACAGCCTTTTTTATGGAAAATATGGCTTGAGCACATTTGCCATCCGGCTGGTTCCTGCGCTGTTTGGAACAGGAATTGTATGGCTGATCTTTTATTTTCGCCGCTCCATCGGCAAGTTCGGCTCGATGACAGCGGCCATGCTGGTGACGGTCTCTCCCGGTTTTGTTTTCTTTTCCCGCTACTTTATTCATGAAATTTTGTTTGTTTTCTTCACCCTGGCGTTGGTAGTGACAATAATGCGCTTTCGGGAGACGGCACAGCCCCGCTATCTGATGTGGGCCGCTGCCTGTGCTGCACTACTGTTCGCTACCAAAGAAACTTTCGTTATTACTGCGGTCGTTTTGGTGCTGGCTTATCTATGCATGCGCGTCTACATGCACTTGAGGAATAGACTCGCCGGCGACAGTAGATCCGGGCTCAGCAAAGAAAAAAACAAAGAAGCAGAAGATCTCACGGAGAATTCAGGAATTCTTACTCCGCAGTTGATCGCTACTGCAGCGCCGGTTTTTGTGGTCGTATCGATGCTTTTCTATTCTTCATTTTTCACCAACCCCCAAGGTGTTCTCGACTCCATCCGCACCTTTGGATACTGGGGCAAGACCGGCACAACTGAATACCTCAGCCCCTGGCCGACCTATCTCAAATGGCTTTCGCAGATAGAATTACCGGCTTTAGCGCTCGGCGGGTTGGGGATTGTGGTAGCGCTCATTCAGGTGCGCTCCCGTTTTGCAGTTTTTTCGGCATTTTGGGCGCTGGGAATCACTGCCGCATATTCCCTGGTCCCTTACAAGACCCCGTGGCTGGCTTTGAATCTGGTACTGCCGCTGGCGATTATGGCAGGTTATTTTCTGGGGCAATGGTATGAACTTGGAAACAAGGAGCGTTCTCCACTGCTGCGAGCATCGGCAGTGATGGTGCTGTTGGCTGCTCTTGCAAGCTCCTCATACCAGGCCATCGATCTAAGTTTCTTCAGCTATGACAATGACGCCATTCCTTATAGCTATGCTCACACCGTGCGGGATTTCCTGGGGTTGGTCGACGAAATCGAGAGAGTTGCGTCCCATAATCCTGCTGGAAAGAACATAGGAATCAGTGTCATGTCCCCGGAACACTGGCCCCTGCCCTGGTATCTGCGCGACTATCCGAATGTTGGTTACTGGGGAAAAATTATTCCTACATCAGAACCGATTATTATCGCGTCGGAGCAGCAAGCTTCTGAGGTAGAGAAGAAACTCAGCATTCTGTATCGGCGTTTTCATTCTTACGGTCTGCGACCGGGAGCTCGGCTGGTGTTGTTTTTGCGAGGCGATCAGCGGCCTTGATAATAGAGAAATCATCACAGGTGCAAGTGGATTCATGAAGACCGTCATTACCGCCGCCATTCTCTTCACACCGCTGGAGCACATTGACTCGCCCATCGTGACGATTGAAGACGGACACATCCTGGCCATCAACTCACGCAAGCAGATCGAAATGCCTTCCAATGCGCAACATTTTGATTTTCCCGATCTCGTCCTGGCGCCGGGATTGATTGATATACATGTTCATGGCGGCTCAGGACATGATGTGATGGAGACGGATCGCTCTGCTCTGTCTGCAATTCAGCGGAGGATGGCGAAGCACGGCGTCACGAGTTATCTCCCAACTACAGTAACGGCAACCGAGGAACGCATCCTCAAGGCGCTGGAGCATCTGGGCAAAGCAATTTCCAAGAGCCATCAAAACGATGGCTCACGGCCCGTTGGCATTCATCTTGAAGGACCATTCATTAGCCATGCCAAGCGTGGCGTGCATCCACCGGAAAATCTGGTGCAGCCATCGCAGGAGATATTCGAGCGGTTTTGGCAAGCGTCTGGTGGAACGATACGCATGATGACCATTGCTCCGGAACTTGCGGGAGCGATCGAAACTATTCGCCACGCAAAGAAACTTGGAGTCCATTCCAGCCTGGGACACTCGAATGCAACCTACGGCGAAACCAATCTGGGTATTGATGCCGGCGCCGATCATGCCACTCACACTTTTAATGCCATGCGCCCACTGGACCACCGCGAGCCGGGAATTCTGGGCGCAGTCCTTAGTGATGACCGGCTGAGCGCCGATATTATTGCTGATGGCATCCACACCGATCCCAGCATGGTAAAGCTTTTTCTCCACGCCAAAGGCCCAGAACGCGCAGTCCTGATTACCGACGCCATCAGCGCGACAGGCATGCCCGATGGACGATACAAACTCGGCGCATTGGATGTCGATGTAAAAGGCGACCGGTGCGAACATGAGGGCAAGCTGGCCGGAAGCGTACTGACACTCGACCGCGCTGTGCGCAACGTGATGAGCTTTGCCCAATGGAAATTGCAACAAGCACTGCGACTGGCAACTCTCAATCCGGCGTGGCTGTTAGGCATTGAGGACCACAAAGGGACGCTTGCTCCCGGCCGGGATGCGGACTTAGTCGTGCTCACGCCTAGTGGGGAAGTGGTGCAAACATTTGTTGGCGGAATGGCGTGCGTGTAGTTGTCCGCGAAAGGATGCAACGCCTTTGAAACACGGCGTGGCATTGCCGCAAGAAAAACAAAAACCTTAACACTGATAACGCTGATTTGACTGATTAACGCTGATCAAAATCATCGGCATAACCTAAAGCGATTCATTCAACTCCCAATCTCTACCGGCTGCTTGCTACCTCTGCGGTCCTGCAGACTCTCAGCAACTTCAAGCAATTCAGGCGGAACCATGCGGGTGCGATGAAGGGCCTCTTGCAGTGGGACTGAAACGATCTCGGTCCCGCGCAAAGCGACCATGTAGCCGAATTCGCGCCGGTGGACCATATCGATTGCGCCGATACCGTAACGAGTGGCGAGCATGCGATCAAAAGCTGTAGGCGAGCCACCACGCTGGATATGCCCGAGCACCACGGTGCGCGCTTCGTAGCCGGTGCGGCGTTCAATCTCCTGGGCCACAAGGTTGCCAATGCCGCCGAGGCGCACATGGCCGAATTCATCGATGCGCGAGTCAAGTTGCTGGCCGGCGTCGGTGGAGAGCTTAGCGCCTTCCGCGACTACCACGATGCTAAAATACCGGCCTCGCTCGTGTCGCCGCTTCAAGGTCTCCGCGACTTCGTCCAGGCTAAAAGGCCGTTCAGGAACCAAGACCACGTCTGCGCCGCCGGCGACGCCGCTATAGATGGCGATCCATCCGGAATCGCGTCCCATGACCTCAACCACCATCACGCGGTTGTGGGCCTCCGCCGTGGTGTGCACGCGGTCGATGGCCTCGGTGGCGATATTGACCGCCGTATCGAAGCCAAAACAAAAGTCGGTGCCGCCCAGGTCGTTATCGATGGTCTTAGGCACACCCACTACATTCACGCCTTGCTGGCAGAGCTTCATGGCGACGGACTGCGTATCATCGCCTCCAATACATATCAGCGTATCCAAATTGTGCTTGCGCAGATTTTCGATGCACTGTTGGATTCCACCTTCGCGCTTGGCAGGATTGGTGCGCGATGTCCTGAGGATGGTGCCGCCTCGTGGGAGAATTCCAGCGACGGCCTTCAAGTCGAGTTTGATCCATTGGTCCTCAAGGACACCCCGCCATCCCTCCAGAAACCCGATGAACTCATCCTCGTAATGGAAGATACCCTTGCGCACTGTGGCCCTGATGACTGCGTTTAGTCCCGGACAATCACCACCGCCTGTCAGCATCCCAATTCTCATAGAATCTAACCGTCCCTGTATGTTGACTTAAACCTCTAAAGAGATAGATTAAATCGTTTTACTATTGAAATCCAGCTACCAGCGAAGATGTCGTCCATAAGATTATTTCGCCGCGTGGGGTCCTTGCGCCTCGCGCCAATAACTTTTCTTATCATATAAGACATGCTGATGATATAAAAATAATTATTAATTTGACTTATGGAGCGTCCGCTGTGATCATCGCGTTTTACATGTTTACTGCGACAGCTCAAGGGCCATTGAAACTGCAAAGTGTCCTACTACCGAAAGGTGTTTTATTTGACAGTAGCAGAAAGAATCTGTTATTTCTCTTCATTATCTGGAAGTATTGCAGATGAACAACTCCTTGGCACCATACATCACGCAAACGGCTTCGGTCGAGGAAAGCTCCCGGTCGTCACGCTTTGGTGTGTCTCGCGTCGTATCCGTCCTGGTTGTAGTACTCATTTCCATTATTGGGATTATTCGGCTTGGAGCCAGCGGATGACGACCTGAAAAGAGAAAGATCAGCAAGTAAAAAGGCCGTCATCCTAAGCGATGACGGCCTTCGCATTTTAGGGAGAAATTATGCCACTTACGGCAACAGAAAATCGCAGACCAGTCTCAGTCGAAGAAAAACCAGCACCGGAGCTGATGCGAGGCGCCCGCATTCTTCTGGAAGCCCTCATGCGTGAAGGGGTAGACACCATCTTTGGATATCCCGGCGGGGCCGTGCTTCATATTTACGACGAGTTGGCCAAGGCCGGTCCGCGGCTGCGCCATGTGCTTACGCGGCATGAGCAAGGCGCGGTGCACATGGCCGAAGGTTACAGCAAGGCGACCGGTAGAGTTGGAGTGGTACTGGTAACTTCCGGACCGGGCGCCACCAACACCGTTACCGGCATTGCGAATGCTTACATGGACTCGACCCCACTGGTCATCATTACCGGGCAAGTCCCGCGCAAGATGATCGGAACAGATGCTTTCCAGGAGGTAGACACGATCGGCATTACGCGTCCGTGCACCAAATACAACTACATGGTGCGCGATGTGCGCGAGCTGGCGGAGATCGTGCATGAGGCCTTCTATCTGGCTCGCACTGGCCGCCCCGGACCGGTGGTGATCGATGTACCCAAGGACGTCACGGCGGAACAAACTTGTTTCTTCGACCCGGTTGAGGTGCGTCTTCCTGGCTATCAGCCGTGCGCGTTCGCTGATCAAGAAGACATCAAGCATGTGGTAGAGAGGTTGCTTGACGCGAAGCGTCCAGTGCTCTACGTAGGCGGAGGCATCGTCCATTCAGGCGGATCGGATCAACTGCTTGCTCTGGCCGAGCACCTGCACGCTCCGGTTACGCCAACGCTCATGGGCCTGGGATGCTTTCCCAATGGCCATCCACTCTGCCTGGGAATGCTGGGAATGCATGGGACCTATTGGGCCAATATGGCGATTACAGAAGCGGACCTCATTCTGGCCCTCGGAGTCCGGTTCGATGATCGCGTGACCGGCATGGTGGAAAAGTTTGCGCCACGAGCTGAGATCGTGCACGTCGATGTTGACCCATCCTCCATAGGCAAGAATGTCCGCGTGCACCATTCGATCACCGGCGATGCCAAGAGCGTTATGCAACAAATGCTCGCGGAGCTACGTGAAAACCATAGGCGGCCCTCCTCGGCCCGTCTGGATACATGGTGGCAGCAAATCGAAGCATGGAAGATTCATGCTCCACTGAGCTATACACGCTCCCAGGAGGTCATCAAGCCACAGCAGCTCTGTGAAGAGCTGGACCGTTTGACCGGCGGCGAGGCCATTATTGCTACCGATGTGGGTCAACACCAGATGTGGCTTGCGCAATATTACGGGTTCCGCAATCCGCGCCAGTTGCTCACCTCCGGAGGGCTGGGAGCCATGGGCTATGGATTCCCTGCCGCCCTCGGAGCGCAGATTGCATTTCCGGACCGGCAAGTCATCGCCTTTGTAGGAGACGGCGGCTTTCAAATGACGGCCCAGGAGCTGGCGACGGCTGTCCAATACGGCACCAGCATCAAGATCGTGGTGATGAACAACAACTCGTTGGGCATGGTGCGGCAGTGGCAGGAAATCTTTTACCAGAGGAACTACTCAAGCGTCGATATGGAGTGGACACCTGACTTTATCAAGCTGGCCGAAGCATACGGAGCTACGGGCCTCAGGGCGACTCATCCCGGCGAACTCAATGCTGTGCTGGGGAAGGGACTCGCGACGCCTGGAGTCGTGGTCATGGACATCGTGGTAGAGGTCGAGGAAAACGTCTACCCCATGGTCCCCCCCGGCGCCGGAATCAACGAGATGGTGCTGGGATGAGACACACGCTTTCGATTCTTGTCGAGAACCGTTATGGCGAGTTGGCCCGCATCGTTGGCCTTTTCAGCGCCCGAGGCTACAACATCGAGAGCCTCACAGTGGCCGAGACACTTGATTCGGCTGTGTCGTGCGTGACCATGGTGACCTCCGGCGATGACCGCACTATCGAGCAGATCGTTAAGCAGGTCAACAAACTGGTCCGGGTCTTGAAAGTCACCGATTTAACCGGGACATCGCACCTGGAGCGGGAGATGGTGCTGGTCAATGTGCGGGCAGGGAGCAACGCCGCATTCCAGGCGGTACTCTCGCTTGTTTCGCAGAACCAGTTGCGAGTGGCTGAGGTCATGGAAGACGGTCTCATCATTGAGGCGACCGGAAAATGGGAGCAGATGAATGAGCTGGTGCGCCAGCTCATTCCGTTCGGCATTCGAGGCATTGTCCGCACCGGCACTGTGGCTCTGGCGAAGAAGCCGGTCTCCGAAGCTGTTGCGAGTGGGTAAACAGCGCGGTCTAGCCGCAACCAAAAACAAAACCAACTTCTTACCGCTGATTTGCGCGGATGAACGCTGATAAATCAAAACCTTTGAAACACGGAGGAGCGGAGGAAGCAAAGGAAGTCGGGAATCGGGAGATCCGATGATCGAGTGGTCAGTGGATTGGAACTAACCAAACCTGGTCCCAGGGAGAGGTACAGAAACATTTGCGTGAAAAAACAAGATTTCAAAGTACCTCGTAAGTACGAAGTCAAGGCAAAGGACACGAAGGAAAGCAAAGAAAATCTTCGTTAGAGGAAAAGATTTTAATGCAGGTCATTGCAGTTAGAAGGAGATAAACGAATGAAGATTTACTACGACAAAGACTCAAACCCACAATTTCTAGCCGGGAAGAAGATCGCCATCATCGGGTACGGAAGCCAGGGACACGCACATGCCAATAACCTCAAGGATTCCGGCCATGATGTGGTCGTCGGCCTGCGCCCCGGAAGTTCTTCGTGGTTGAAGGCACAAAATGCGGGGCTGAAGGTGGCGAACGCGTCGGACGCGGCCTCGATCGCAGACATCATCATGATGCTCGTGCCGGATGAAACTGCTCCCGATGTCTACCGGAATGAAATTGCTGGCAATCTGCGGCCGGGCAAATACCTGGCTTTTGCGCACGGCTTCTCGGTTCATTTTGGCAAAATTGTTCCTCCCAAAGAGGTCAGCGTGTTCATGGTTGCGCCAAAATCACCAGGACATCTCCTGCGATTCGAATACGGGCAAGGCCGCGGTGTTCCCTGTTTATTGGCGATCCATCAGGACGCCTCCGACGATACCCATGAAGTTGGGTTGGCCTACGCATCGGCCATCGGTGGTGGACGGGCCGGCGTGCTCGAGACCAGCTTCAAGGAGGAAACGGAGACCGATCTCTTTGGCGAACAGGCGGTGCTCTGTGGAGGACTCACGGCCTTGATCCAGGCAGGATTTGAAACGCTGGTGGAAGCCGGTTACTCGCCGGAGATGGCATATTTCGAATGCCTGCATGAAATGAAGCTGATTGTCGATCTGGTTTATGAAGGTGGAATCGGCAACATGCGTTATTCAGTCTCCAATACCGCTGAATACGGCGACCTGACCCGCGGACCGCGCATTATTAATCAATGCGTACGCTCCGAGATGAAAAAGCTGCTACAGGACATACAGTCGGGCCAGTTCGCTGACGAATGGATGGCTGAGTGCGCATCCGGAAAGCCGCGCTTCAAGCAGCTTGAAACAGACGGGCTTCAGCATCCTATCGAGACCGTAGGCGCGCACCTGCGAGGAATGATGCCCTGGCTGAAGGAACGACGCCTGGTGGACAGAGCGAGGAATTAGAGCGTTCCTCGTTTTGCGCTCGCTTTCGTTGCGCAGGCCTACGGCGGTAAGGACAAGCTGTACCTTGGTACGAACCTTCACCCAATAGAGCTACAGCAACTCTGGAAATGCCCCGATGGAGGAATACAATGTCTTTCTATGATTTGAACCTGATAAAACCAGAAACGGCCTATGACCAATGCCTGCAAAACGTTGCACTCGACGGCCGTATAACCGTGGTACGGCTGGAGATCAAGAGAGGAGCATTTACACCCAGCCATCGTCATGAAGCAGAGTGTGTGGTGGTTGTGCTTCAGGGAGCCTTGCGGTTTCATCTTCCGCGCGCAGTGGTAACGCTTACAGAGAACCAGATGCTGCGCATAGCTGGCGGCGATGAACACCTGTCGGAGGCCCTGGCGGACACAGTTGCGTTAAATATTTCAGCAGCGCACGCTGATACCGGCGGCTGCGGCCCATTCCGGCATTACGACCCCGACCAATATCTCTGGGGCGTCTAAACAATGGAAAGAGCAAAAACCAAGGCGAGATCATGGACTTTGAACGTACACAATGGGTTTGGATGAATGGCGAGTGCGTGCGCTGGCAGGATGCCACTGTGCACGTTTCTGCGCATGCGTTGCACTATGGCAGCGGCGTCTTTGAAGGACTGCGCTGTTATCCCACGTCCCGTGGACCGGCTGTCTTCCGGATGGAGGCCCATCTCGACCGGCTATATGCCTCTGCCGCCATTTACCGCATGGCAATTCCGTATTCGAAAGAGGAGCTTGCGGAAGCAATCAGCCAAACGATTCTTCGCAATCAGTTTACCGACTGCTATGTCCGCCCTATCTGTTATTTCGGAAGTTCGAGTCTGGGGTTGCATCCTCGTAAATGTCCGGTCGAAACCGTAGTGCTCACCTGGCCTTGGGGAGCCTACCTCGGGGCTGAAGGACTGGAAAAGGGAGTGCGCATCACGGTCTCTCCCTGGCAGAAATTTCACTCTCAGATGATGCCGACTACCGCCAAAGCCTGCGGACAGTATCTAAACTCGACTCTGGCCATACGAGATGCTGCCGATCGTGGCTTTGACGAGGCCCTGCTTCTGGACAAAAACGGGAACATCGCAGAGGGTTCCGGTGAAAACATCTTTCTTGTTCGCAACAACAAAGTGCTTACCAATGATGAGCGCCACTCGATTCTATTAGGCGTCACACGCGATTGTGTGATTCAAATCGCCCGCGATTTCGGATGGGAGGTTGAGATCAGGGCCTTATCTGTTGGCGATCTTCTGGAGTGCGATGAAGCGTTCTTCACCGGGACAGCCGCCGAGGTTGTACCGATTTGTGAACTCGATGGCAAACGGATCGGTTCGGGCCGACGCGGCCCGCTGACAGCAAAGATCCAAAACATATTTTTTGACGCCACCTCAGCACGAGACAATCGTTATCGTCATTGGTTGTTTCCAGTGAAGCAATTCAAGGAAGTCCTGCAGTGAGCGAACGCCGGAGCCAGCGGATTACTCAGGGAGTCCAGCGTTCACCTAACCGCGCCATGCTTCGCGCAGTCGGCTTTGAAGATTCAGACTTCAGCAAGCCCATCGTCGGAGTTGCCAATGCTTACAGCACCATCACTCCCTGCAACATAGGGCTCAACGAACTGGCTGAGCGCGCTACCAGCGCCCTTCGGGAATCGGGAGCCATGCCACAGATTTTTGGCACTATCACCGTGAGCGATGGAATTTCGATGGGCACCGAAGGTATGCGCTATAGCCTGGTTTCACGGGAGGTGATTGCCGATTCCATTGAGACCGCATGTCAGGCCCAGTGCATGGACGGTGTACTGGCCATTGGCGGCTGCGACAAGAACATGCCCGGAGCCATGATTGCCATTGCCCGTATGAACATTCCCGCCATTTTTGTTTACGGCGGCACTATCAGGGCGGGGCATTACAACGGAAAAGACCTGACCGTAGTGAGCGTCTTCGAGGCGGTGGGCGAGCACAGCGCAAAGAGGATCAGTTCAGCGCAACTGGCCGAGGTCGAACGGCGCGCTTGCCCTGGCGCCGGTTCATGCGGAGGCATGTACACCGCCAATACGATGTCTTCAGTCATTGAAGCCATGGGGTTGAGCCTGCCTTACTCATCCACGATGGCTGCTGAAGACGAAGAGAAGAAAGAAAGCGCCGCACAATCAGGTCATGTGCTGGCTGAGGCAATTCGCAATCAGATTCTGCCCCGCCACTTGCTCACGCGCAAGGCCCTCGAAAATGCTATCACTCTGGTGATGGCTGTGGGCGGATCAACCAATGCCGTGCTGCATCTGTTGGCCATAGCTCATGCTGCTCAAGTTCCTCTCACACTCGATGACTTTGCGGTGATCGGCGCCCAAGTTCCAGTCCTATGCGATCTAAAGCCCTCCGGCAGATACGTTGCCACCGATCTCCATCGCGCCGGCGGCATTCCCCAGGTGATGAAGATTTTGCTCTCCAACAACTTACTCCACGGCGATGCGTTCACCATTACTGGAGAGACAATTGCCGCAGTATTGGCTTCGGTGCCCGATTCACCATCGACCAATCAGGATGTAATCCGGCCATTTGATCATCCTTTATATAAGCAAGGGCACCTGGGAATCCTGCGTGGCAATCTGGCCACCGAAGGAGCGGTCGCCAAGACCAGCGGCATCAAGAAGCCGCAAATCACGGGTCCGGCCCGCGTGTTTGAGTCTGAGGAAGAATGCCTCAGTTCAATTCTTGCCGGCGAGATAAAACCAGGTGATGTAATTGTGATCCGCTATGAAGGGCCCAAAGGAGGACCCGGCATGCGCGAGATGCTCTCTCCTACGTCTGCGCTGATCGGGGCCGGGCTAGGCGACTTGGTTGGCCTGATTACCGATGGCCGTTTCTCCGGAGGAACCTACGGCATGGTGGTCGGCCACGTTTCTCCGGAAGCGGCTGTAGGGGGCGTAATCGCTCTTGTGAAAGATGGAGATCTAATCACCATCGATGCGCCAAAACAGCTCCTGCATCTGGATGTCTCCGATGGGGAGCTGCGCCAGCGCCGGGCCAATTGGAGACCGCCAGCCGCGAAAGCAGAAACCGGGGTCCTGGCAAAGTATGCGAAATTAGTTTCCAGCAGCAGCCGGGGCGCGGTGACCGACTAGAAGACCTTGGCAAATGGTCTGGCCAAGAACAACTGATTCGGTACAATTCTGTTTGCACCAATCTTCTTTTACAAAAGAATCGAGGCACATGAGGCCGCTTGTGACTATTCTCCTGTTTTGTGGCAGCTTGGTATTGCTTCAGACAGACCATGATGTATTAACGCGCCAATATCATGAAGGAGAAAAGCTGGTCTACCGCATGAAGGGCATCAATGAAACCTGGCGCTATCAGACCCAGGCCAGTGGAGTTATCAAGAAGGATTCCACCGGAAGCTATTTTGAGGAGTATGGGTGGTCGAATTTCATTTCAAACGATGCCGCTATTTCTCTTCCCCCGGCGAGCATGAATTTCCGGCAACAGCTTACGCTTGATCCCAAGCGCATCCCTTCCGTGCCCAATCTGGCCGCGGTCGACCTGAGATTGATTGGGCCGATCACCGACTGGATGACTGTTTACAGCGATTTGTGGCTAGCGAACCGTACAGGCCAGCTTACCCATGCCGGAGACCACTTCCATTTCAGCAGTGGCACGGCCAACTCCTGGGCCGACGGCACGTATGTGCTGATTGGCGAAGACTCAATCGACTTTGATTTCACGCTGAAAGCGGTAAATCAGTCCAATAAAACAGCCACAATTGTTGTTCAGCATGTGCCGCCGGCCAAGCCTCAAGTCAAACTACCAGCCCCTTGGATGGAGACGCCAGTGGCCGATACGCCCAACAATTGGGTTGAAGTAAAGAAGATTCATGACGGTAAGTATGCCGCCTCGGTGGGCAAAGAATCCTTTGATGTACAGATCAATGTAAGCCTGGTTGATGGAAAGATCTTGTCCGCCACCATCGATAACCCGGTAAAAGCACTGGAGCGCGACTGCACCGATGCAGCCCTGACTCAATGCGGCGCTCCCAAGCCGAATAACATCAAAAGGCAGATCGAAATCACCCTGGAGCATTGATGCTTTCTCTGGCTGGTCCAGGCGCTCTTAATTTATTTGTTCTGACCTGCAGGCTTTTTTGCTGGATGATTTTGGCCATCATGCACCGCAAGCGAATCTTCATCAAGATTTGAACCATATTGCTTTTCCGTATGCCGGTCCCGCAGCCCCAATAGATATAACAACGCGTCCAATCCCATGATGGAGATGGAATGCTGGGCTTCCTGCCGGACCAGCGGTTTGGCATGAAATGCGACGCCCAGACCGGCGATGCTGAGCATGGGTAGATCGTTGGCTCCATCGCCTACGGCGATTGTCTGCTCCAAAGCAATCCCCTCCTGGCGAGCGATCTGTTGCAACAGGTCGGCCTTGCGCTTCCCGTTAATGATTTCGCCCACTGGCTCCCCTGTCAGCCTTCCACTATTTATGCCCAATTCATTTGCGTACACGCAATCAAACCCAAGTTCGTTCTGGAGCTTCTGGGCAAAGCAGGTAAAGCCGCCGGAAAGGATGGCCGTTTTGTATCCGAGGGAGCGGAGGGTGCGCATGAGCCGGTGGGCGCCGGACGTTATCGGAAGTCTCGCAGCGACTTCCGCCAGAACACCAGCAGAGAGACCCTTCAGCAACCGCAGGCGTTGGCGAAAGCTGGCATCAAAGTCAAGCTCTCCACGCATGGCGGCCGCCGTAATGACTGCGACCTGCTCGCCTACTCCAGCCAGACGCGCCAGTTCATCAATCACCTCCATCTGGATCAGCGTGGAATCCATATCGAAGACGATGAGTCTGCGGTTGCGCCGAAAGATGGAATCTTCTTGCACGGCGATGTCGAAGTCGGCGTCGTCCGCCAGGGTGAGCAGCGCTCGGCGCAGCTCGTTGGAGTCCACGTGATCGCCGGAGATGGTGAACTCAATGCACATACGCGGTTCGGCCTGGTTGGCTGCGGAACCGCGCGCCGAGAGCCGGTCCATGATGTCGATGTTCAGGTTCTGCCGGACAAATATTCCTGTAACAGAAGCAAGTTGCGCTGCCGAAAATTGCGGCGCCAGCAAGGTGACAATAAAACGACGATTGTGCTGCTTCCGGATCCAGTCACGGTAATGCCGCTCTGAAATGGAGTTGATACGGGCCGTTACCCCCAACTGCTGGGATTGCCGTCCGATTCGCTCTTCAACTGCTTTGATAGCGCTCTCATCTTCATCTTGGACGCTGACCATAAGCCCAAGCGCCAGCGCATCATGAATCACGGCTTGGCCGATATCAAGAATCAGCGCCCCCGATTCCGCCAACGCATTGGCGAAGGCGCTGGTCAGTCCGGGTTGGTCGTGTCCACTGATGCTGATAAGAAGGATTTGCGCCATGCGAGCAAGTAGTCATTCATCTTACCGCAGTACGGTTGTCTCAAGCGCTGTTCAAGTTTGCATACTCTCATAACTATTCGTGATGCCCGTCATAAATTCTTTGAATTTCTAAACCAGTCCGTCTCTGGGTAGAGTACCTATTCAACAGGAGCAGGCCGAAATGTTTAAACCAGGACGATCGATCAAACTTTGGCTGGGCATGTTGTTTCTGCTGGCGTCGATTCATGCCGCTTGCGCGCTGGCGCCCGGCACTCCCGCATCTTCTGACAGTCAAGCAGAACAACGCATTGCCAAGCTTGAGCAAGCGGTCACCGAGGCTAAAGGCTCCGCTGATAATTCCTGGATGCTTATGAGCTCCGCGCTCGTCTTAATGATGACCGGGCCGGGGCTTGCTCTCTTTTATGGCGGCCTGGTGCGCAAGAAGAATGTACTGGCAACCATGATGCAGAGCTTTGCCATGATGGCCCTGATAACGGTGATCTGGGCATTGGTCGGCTACAGTCTTTCATTCGGCGAGGGCAATAGTTTTATCGGGAGCCTCCAGCATCTATTCTTGCGGGGCGTGGGCACCCAGCCTGACCCTGACTATGCCGGGACCATTCCACAGCAGACCTTTATGGTCTACCAGTTGATGTTCGCCATCATCACTCCTGCACTGATCACGGGAGCTTTTGCCGAAAGAATGAAGTTCAGCGCCATGGTCTTGTTCATGACCCTGTGGTCGCTGGTGGTTTATGCCCCCATGGCGCATATGGTCTGGGGCAAAGGTGGCCTGCTGAATGCTTCGTTGGGAGGAAGGTTTCCGGTTCTTGATTTCGCCGGCGGGACCGTGGTGCATATTACATCCGGAATTTCTGCGCTGGTCTGTGCCATCTATCTTGGAAACCGTGTAGGTTATCCGGACAAACCTATGCCGCCACACAGCGTCGTGCTGAGCTTCATAGGCGCCTGCATGTTGTGGGTAGGATGGTTCGGCTTCAACGCCGGGAGTGCACTCGGGGCCGGCAGTCTGGCCACCAGCGCCTTCGTGGCCACGCACTTCGCAGCGGCTGCTGCGGTTGTGGGTTGGGGCGGCGCTGAGTGGTTGCGCAACGGCAAACCTAGCGCCCTGGGAGCCATCTCCGGAGCGGTTGCGGGACTCGTGGCCATTACTCCGGCGGCAGGATTTGTTGGGCCAATGTCTGCCCTTATGATTGGGTTGATCGCCGGCATCCTTTGCTACCTGATGGTGGCTCTGGTAAAAACTCGCTTTGGCTATGACGACTCGCTCGATGCTTTCGGCGTTCACGGCGCCGGTGGAACTATTGGAGCGTTGCTGACTGGAGTCTTTGCATCACGGGTCATTAATCCGATCTTTAAGGATGCGCAAGGAAACCCGCTGCCTTCCGGGCTTCTCGACGGCAATCTGGGCCAGTTAGGCAATCAGTTCATGGGCGTAGTCATTGCCTGCGCGCTGGCAGCAGTGGGTACGGTGGTCATCCTGAAACTGGTGGACATGGTGGTTGGGCTAAGAGTCTCAACCGATCATGAAATCCAGGGCCTCGATCTGTCGCAGCACGGTGAGGAAGGCTACGCCTGGGAAGTGCCGGCCTAACTTTGCTGTCGCTTCATCCAGTATTATGCAACCCGGCTGCGATGCCATTGATGGTGGCCCCGAGCGCATAGTCGATATCATCTTGGGCGCCGGTTGTCCGTTTGCGCCGAAGAAGCTCAACTTGTATCAGGCTCATAGGGTCAACATAAGGGTTTCTTAGACGGATGGAACGCGACAAAACCGGATTGCTTTCCAGAAGCTCCTGTTGAGCGGTGATCAGGAGAACCATACGCCTGGTGCGCTGAAATTCTTCAGCCAGCATATTGAATACATCTTTGCGAACGGTTGCGTCCTCAACTAGGTCCGCGTACAGGCGCGCAATACTAAAATCGGCCTTGGCCATGGCCAACTCTACGTTGTGGATTAAGTCGGAAAAGAGCGGAAAATCCTTCATCATTCTTATAAGCCGTTGCTGCTGCTTTGCATCACCCGAAGCAAACCGCTCCAAGGCGTGGCCTACCCCAAACCATCCGGGCACGGCATGGCGGCTCTGCATCCAGCCAAAGACCCAGGGTATGGCACGCAGGTCTTCCAAACAGCGACTGCGGCCCCGTCGTGCCGGACGTGAACCAATTCGCACATGCTCCAACTCATTTACGGGTGTGGCCTGTTCGAAATACTCCAACACTTTGGAATTCTCCGCGATATTGCGCCGGTAAAACTGGAATGCATCCTTCGACATCTGCTCCATGATCGGGACCCATTGCTCATCGTCTCCGGGAGCAGGACCATTCGGGCGAACCAGAGCTTCCAGAGAAGCAGCCAGCATAAGCTCAAGATTCCATTCCGCCAGGACTGGATCGGAGTACTTCCAGTTGAGCACCTCTCCTTGTTCCGTAATGCGAATCCGTCCGGAAAAGTCCCCGACCGGTTGTGCCAGGATTGCCGAACGGGTGGGGCCACCACCTCGCCCGACGGTGCCGCCCCTTCCATGGAACAGCCGCAGGTTCACGCCGCACGCGCGCGCCACCTTGTGCAATTCGCGATGCGTCTTGTACAACTCCCAGGTGCTGGTGAGCATGCCTCCGTCTTTATTGGAATCGGAGTAACCGAGCATCACCTCCTGCCAGCGTTGCCAGGAGTTGAGTGCCGGCTGATAATCCGGCGCATTCCAGACGACCCTCATGATGTCTCCGGCGGCGCGTAAAGATTGAATCGATTCAAATAATGGCACGGGCATAAGCCCAGGATCATTGGCGCTTGCCGCTATCTGAACACCACCAACCGCTGCCAGCCGCACCACAGCAAAGATGTCGTCCGGCGACTCTGCGCCGCTGACGATATATCGTCGAATGGACTGTGATGGAAAGGTCTTCTTGAGTTGCGCGACCGTCCTGAAAGTCTCGAGTAATTCCTGCTCTTCAGCGGACAGTCCTTCAGGCAGGCTGATGTCACCACTGCTGGTGGTCGCGGATGCCAGCTTTTTTAAGACCCGCGCATGCACGCGCGCGTGCTGGCGAATGTCGAGCGTCACCAGATGAAAACCGAAGGTGCGTACCTTGCGCAGCAACGGTTCGATGAGCATCTCAGTCAATCGGGAACCGCGATTTGCAGCTAAGCTTTCCTGGAGGATCAGCAGGTCCCGCTCGAAATCGGCCGCTCCGCGATATCCGTTAGGGTGCGCCACCTGCTCGCGGGCATAGCGCAGTTTTCGCAGCACATAGACCAGAAAGCGGCGATAGAGTTCGGGAGCTGTATTTTCTCCCCATCGAAACTGCACATCCGTAATGGTGGATTGATATTCTGCCAGAGAGGCAGATAAAGCCTCTGATACGCCGGCTTGCCGCTCTGAAACGCTGAGGCGGTCGGCAATGAGTTCGACCGTCGCAATGTAATGGTCAAGGACAAGACCGCGCGCGATATGCAGCGCCTGACTGGTGCATTCATGGGTAACGAACGGATTGCCATCGCGGTCGCCGCCGATCCAGGAACCGAAAGAAATCGCCTTAGGCAGATCTGCACTGCTAATGTTGATTCCGTACACTTCGCGAAATGAACCGGCAATTTCCTCATACAACCGGGGCACAGTATCGAACAGCGATATACCAAAATAATCCAGCCCCATGCGGATTTCGTCGATTACCCCCGGCGAGCTGAGACGAATCTCGTCTGTCTGCCAGAGTGCCGTGATTTCCGCAACGATCGACTTTTCACATTCTTCCGCTTCAGCCTCGGTCAGCGGCAGAAGGTCAAGGCGTTCCAGATGTTGTGCAATCCTGCGTCGTTTCAGCAGGACGGTCCGCCTCGCAACTTCAGTAGGATGAGCAGTAAAAACCGGGACAACTCGAATGTTGCGAAAATGTTCGAGCGCTTCGGATCCGCTGATGCCGTGATCACGGATACGCAGCAAGGTGCCTCGGTAGGACCCCTCCAAAGGAAGTTGCCCAGCATGAAGACTGCCGGCCCTCCGGCGACGTTTGCGGTGGTTGGTCTCAGCAAGATTGGATAATTCGAAATAGATCGCAAAGGCCTTGGTGATCCGGTAAGCGTTCTCGATGGATATGCGTGCAACAATGTCACGCGCTTCCGCAAGCAATCGTCCTTCGAAATCAACCACACTGGTTTGTGCATGTTCTTCCCGCTGCCGAATCAGCAACCGCCGGAGCTGCTCCACGATATTGAAGAACTCATCACCGGCCTGCTCGACCAATACCCGACCCAGCAAAATGCCCAGGGAGCGCACATCTCGGCGAAGCGGGACCTCTTTGAAGCCGTCTTCTGTTCCAGCCGTCAGCTCGGCCAGCCGTTCCTTCTGGTCTCCGGCGTTCCATAGCAATTCGCGCTCATCCATAGAGTCATGTTAACGCAGCGTTGGGTATGTGAGAGTTTATTCATTAAATCGATTTATATAAGGCGACAAAACATTTACAGGGAGAATTAAAACCGCTATGCTTCTCGCGCGCGAACTGACTCTTTTACAGGACGAGAAGTGCATGCATCAACACGTCGCAGAATGCATAAGAATTTCAAATAGATCGAGTACAAAAGTTTGATATTCATTTCATGTATTTCCGGCGTTTGGACGTTATAACCTACTTACATCGCTTCCGGGAACAGAGCTTATGGATTTCGATCAACTTAGGACCTTCATGGAAGTCGCCAAGCTGGGAAGCTTTTCCCGGGCGGCTGAGAAAGTGTTGCGCTCCCAGCCTGCCGTCAGCGCGCAAATCCGCCAACTGGAGCAGGAGTACGGGCAAAAGCTCTTCGATCGCAGCGCCAAACGGGTCCGTCTTACCCCTGCGGGCGAGGTGGTTCTGGACTATGCCCAACAACTTCTGGCGCTGCGAGGCAATTCCCTGCAGGCGATTTCGAATTGGAATGGGATTCCCGCCGGCACGTTGTCGATCGGCGCAAATGAAGGAACCTTTCTGTATGTGCTCCCCAAAGTTTTCAAGAAGTACCATCAGAAGTTTCCCAAGGTCAGGATCAGCGTTTACCGGAGCTTTAGCCACAAGGTCATTGAGAAGGTAGAAGAAGGGGCCATCGATCTGGGCGTAGTAAGCATGCCGATTAAGTCGCCCAGCCTGGAAGTAGTGCCGGTCTTCCGGGACCGGATCTTTCTCATGGTGGGGCCTGGCAGTCCGCTCTTTGCCCGCCGTTCGGTCGGTCTGGAAGAATTCGCTCAACAGCCGATCGTGATGCCCAGGACAGGATCGATCAGAAAATTAATCGAAAAAAATCTGAGACCTTACCGCGAAAATCTCAACATCACGATGGAACTTACCAGCGTGGTGATGATCAAGCGGTTTGTGGCCGCTGGTTTTGGGGTCTCATTGATTTGCGCCAGCTTTGCCCGTGACAACATTCGCAGAGGCGAGGTCAAAGTGCTGAAGATCGAGGGCCTGGACCTTTGGCGCGAACTCGGATTGGTTTATCGCAAAGATCGTAGCCTTCCGGTGGTAGCTTCGTCCTTTGTGCAGATGGCCCGCGCAGAATTGGGAGCGTGAGGAACCAATCAGCACTCAGCCCCTAGAGCACCACAAACTCACCGCGGATTTCGACAAAACCTGTTGCGATAAATCGCACAAAATCCGCAAACATCCGCGCAGATCCGCGATAAGGTTTTGGTTGCGGTTATGCCGCGCTGTGTTTCAGAGATAGTGAATTCTTTTCGCCCTCTGCGTCCTTAATGCAGTTAGGACTTGCGTTTCAGCTTGTGGATCAATGTTCAGAAATTCGGATACCTTCCATCGAAATTCCTTATTTCACTTTCCCTTCCGATTTGTTTATTAAACAGGAGTATGCCCAAAGCTCGTTTTCATGGCCATCCGGATCACGATGCGTGCGGCACCGGGTTCATTGTTCAACTCGGCCAACCGGCGTCGCACGAGGTTGTGGACCGTGGGCTGGCCGCCTTGCAAAGACTCTCGCACCGGGGCGGAGTCGATGCAGACGGCGCCAGCGGCGACGGCGCAGGACTGCTGACAGCAATACCGCAGAGATTCATCCGCCAGCGGGCCGTGGAGCTTGGAATTTCTCTTCCAGAAAACTTTGGACTAGGGATGCTGTTCCTGCCGGTCAACGAGCAAGAGCAAGCGTGCGTCCGTAACAACATCGAAGAACTCTCCCATTCCATGGGATTGCATTGCCTAGGCTGGCGCGCAGTGCCGGTCAATCACTCTGTGCTTGGCTCACGCGCAGCCGAGACGGCGCCTTCGATTTGGCAATGCTTTTTTGAGTCCGCTGGAAACAGCAATGATTTTGAGTCGCAGCTATTCATGTTCCGCAAGCGGACGGAAACCGAGTTCTCCGCCTGCGCCTATTTTTGTTCTCTTTCGTCGCGGACAGTTGTCTACAAAGGCCTGCTTGCTCCGTGGCAGTTGCCCATCTTTTATCCTGACCTTGATTGCCGTGACTTTGAGAGCCAATTTGCTCTTTTTCATCAGCGCTTCTCGACCAACACTCAACCCTCATGGCGCCTTGCGCAGCCGTTTCGGTTGTTAGCGCATAACGGAGAGATCAATACCATTGTTGGGAACCGCCGCTGGATGTATGCCCGAGAAGAGGGGCTTCGCCACCAACTGAAAACCGGGGATTGGTTTCATGCGCTTGAAGAAGACGTAAGCGACTCTGCCAACCTCGACAACGCGCTGGAGATTCTCTTGCAGCAAGGGTTGAGCGCAGAGGCTGGAGTGCTGACCCTGACGCCGCCTGCATTTGAAGGAAATTCCTGCCTGGAGCCTCTAGTCCGTGAGTTTCTGGAATCTGCCGCGGCCGAATATGAGCCTTGGGATGGACCGGCCGCGCTGGTCTTTAGCGATGGGCGAATCCTTGGCGCGAAGTTGGACCGCAACGGCCTGCGTCCTCTCCGGTACACGCGCACCAGCGATGGCTGGTTGGCGATGGGATCAGAGGTTGGTATCGCAGATTTTGACGACAAGGAGATTTCCGAACGACGGCGGCTGGGGCCGGGGGAAATGCTGCTTGTTGACCTGGCCGAGGGGCAGGTGTGGCGAGGCGCTGAACTACTTCAATATATCGCAGCCCAATCCAGACCAAGATATTGTCGCCCGGCTGTGGGTCTGCCATTCGGAGCTTGCGCGCCTGAAGCCGATATGGCCGAGCCCAAAAGATTGGCTGCTGGGCTCGGCTGGAGCGAGGACCAGCTCCGCTTTCTGTTGCAGCCACTGGCTGCAGGGAAAGAGGCGGTGTGGAGTATGGGGGACGACACACCTCCAGCTTTCATGTCCACATCGAAGATGCGGAGAACTTTGTGGGACTACTGCAAGCAGCGTTTCGCCCAAGTGACAAATCCTCCAATTGATCCTTTGCGCGAAGCCCATATCATGTCGCTCCAGACCCGGATTGGAGCTGAATTCATCTCTGAATCGCCGGTGCTTGATCGACAACAATTGCAATTCATCCGACAGGAGTTTCATAACTGCGAAATTGATATTACCTTCGACGCCGCAAAAGGCGTTCCGGGCGCCATGCAAGCGTTGGCACGCATACAAAACGAAGTGGCGTCTCAGGGCCAAGCGGGTCATTCTTCTTTGGTCCTGCTAAGCGACCGTCGTGCCGGCGCAAAGCGCGTTGCGCTGCCTGCCTTGCTGGCTACTACGGCCGCCTGGCAAATCATGGTCAACGCCGGCAATTACCACTTCCCTCTTATTGTGGAAAGCGGCCAAGTCATTGATACACACCATGTGGCGCTTTTGGTCGCGGTGGGGGCATCCGCCGTAGTTCCTTTCCTGGCAATGCAGCTTGCAGAAGAGTGCAGAGCTGATGGGGCCGCAAATTATTGCAATGCCATCGATGCTGGTCTCAAAAAAGTCCTTTCGCGGATGGGAATTTCGACTGTAGCAAGCTACCGCAACAGCCAGCTATTCGAGATTATTGGACTGGATGACCAGTTTTGCGGCCAATTCTTTGAAAGCGCAGCACACTTTGCCGAAGCTGTATCTCTGGAGCAGATTCTTGAGGACTATCTGCACAACCATGCGCTTGCCTATAGTGCCAGCCAACCCGGCCTGAAAGATGCAGGGCTTTACCGCTACCGCAAAGAAGGGGAACGGCATGAGACCTCACCTGAAATTCTGCGAAAACTGCATGCTCATGTGAAATCGCAAGTGCCGGAGGACTATCGTCAATTTGAAGAGCTGGGCTGGAATCGTGAACCAATCGTGGTACGGGACCTGATCGAACTTGTTCCCCAGGAGCCAGTTGAGATCGCCGAGGTTGAATCTGAAAACGAGATTCTGCGACGCTTCAGCACCCAAGCGATGTCGCTGGGAGCGATCAGTCCGGAGGCACACCGCACACTCGCTTTGGCAATGAATCGACTGGGAGCGCGCAGCAATACCGGAGAAGGGGGTGAAGACCCAAGCCTGTACACCACTGATCCGGATGCGGCCAACAAGGTCAAGCAGGTGGCATCAGGACGTTTTGGCGTAACTACAGAATACCTGGTCCATGCTGAGGAAATTGAAATCAAGATCGCACAAGGGTCCAAGCCCGGCGAAGGAGGACAGCTACCGGCGGCAAAAGTTACGGCCTACATTGCCAAGCTGCGTCATGCAGTGCCGGGTATGGCGTTGATCTCGCCTCCTCCTCATCATGACATTTACAGCATTGAAGACCTGGCGCAGTTGATCCACGATCTCCGCGAGGTAAATCCCCAAGCGCGAATCGGCGTCAAGCTCGTGGCCAGTGCAGGAGTAGGAGTGATTGCCGCTGGTGTGGCCAAAGCCGGCGCTGATGTCATCACGATTAGCGGGCATGACGGCGGCACAGGCGCTTCACCACTCAGCTCCATCAAGAACACCGGCCTTCCCTGGGAGTTCGGCTTGCAGGATGTTCATCGCACGCTGGTAAAAGCCGGCTTACGCCGCCGGGTCCGCCTGCGCGTCGATGGTGGTTTGAAATTTGCACGCGATGTTGTCATCGCTGCATTACTGGGAGCGGATGAGTTCGGTTTTGGCACAGCGGGCCTGCTGGCGATCGGCTGCGTTATGGCGCGGCAGTGCCACTTGAATACTTGTCCGGTAGGCATCGCAACCCAGGATGAGGCCCTGCGCACTCGCTTCTCGGGCAATCCCGAAATGGTGATGGCTTATTTTCAAGCGGTCGCCTCTGAGGTCCGTGTGCTGCTCGGAACTATTCTGGGGGCCTATACGATTGAGGAAATTACTGGTCGTACTGAATACCTTAAACCCCGCAGCTATGAATCCTCCGGCTGGCTGCAAGACCTGCTGCAACCAGGGGCGAATTTTCCCGGTGGACCCGCGCCTTGCAGGAAAAATACCGGCCTGACTCGCCAACTTACTGGCCTTCTCAACAAAAAGACCGGGGCGCTGCAAGGCAGCCTTTCCATCACGAACGCTGACTTAAGTATTGGGGCCCATCTGAGCGGTGAAGTAGTGCGACACTTTGGCGCCTTAGCATCGGTCCCGATTGATGTTGAGTTTCATGGCAGCGCCGGACAAAGTTTCGGGGCCTTTCTGGTTTCGGGAATCAATTTCCGACTGTTTGGAGAGGCCAACGACTACGTTGGCAAAGGGCTCAGCGGCGGATCCATCGTGATCGGCGCCGGAGAGGAATCATCTCTTCGTGGCGATGTTCTGGCCGGCAATACCGTGCTTTACGGCGCAACCTCGGGGGAATTGTTCGTCTCCGGGAGAGCTGGTGAGCGTTTCGCGGTCCGCAATAGCGGTGCGCTCGCAGTTGTGGAAGGCGTGGGGGATCATGGCTGCGAATACATGACTGGGGGAGTGGCGCTGATCCTGGGGCCGACGGGAATTAATCTCGGTTCAGGAATGACCGGAGGGCTTGTCTATCTCCTCAAAGGGCACCTGTCTAAGGATGCATATAACGCCGATTTCGTCTGTCCGGCAGAGTGTTCACAGGAAGAAGAGATGATGCTGCGCCAGGTGCTGAGAAGACACTATCAATTTACTGAAAGCCCGCGTGCCGCATGGTTGCTGGATTTAGTCTCACCCCTGCCTATGGTGCGCTTACAGCCGCTGACTTTGCCATGTTCTGTGAATCAAACCTGGGAACCGCTCTTGAAACGATTGCCCGACTCTGTAGCTGAAATTCCCGCCGAAGTTTAGCTGCTCTCGAAAAAAGAGCGAAGAATCACCTCTTCGTGGTCTCAAGTACTGCAAACTGATTTCCTACCACTGATGAACGCTGATCAAACTGATGGACGCTGATAAAACCAACGCTTTGACAGCGAAAGAACTTTCAGCACCCATCATGTCGTGCGCTCCAGACCGCATCCCGAAACACTTGTGCCCTGATGACGTAGACCAAAGACATTTCACCAGAGTCTACTCGGGCGGATCAGGACCTGGCTGAGGAACAGAGGAGTTGGCTCCCAAAGGCTGCGCATGGACAATACGGCGTGCGCGGGGTGCTGGGTTTCCTGGGCCTGGGCCAGGCGGGAATCCAGGCTCATCGCCCGATGGAGATGATGCTTGCTGCTGATTCACGAAAGGAGTGGCATTGGTTCCCATACCTTGAGGTAATGCCTGAACGGGCGCCTGTGCTGATTGTTGGCCGCTTGTATCGATGGAACTCGGAGTCAAGATAATTTGCGCAACTGATCCAGGATTACCGGCAGAACCAACAATAATGAAGTCATAGTGAGAACCGAGAAGCAACGTATCGAGCACGGCAGCCGGGGAGGCCGGCCCAAATTGGCCAAAAACACGCTCATCGCTTCCGGCAACATTCCCCTGAATGCCGGCTCCAATTGCACTTCCGATCCCATTCAACACATCAGCCAGATTTGAATTATTCGCCACCACCGTTAACTGGCCGCCAGCATAAATGATGCGAGGAGGCGAAGGAGGCATCTGCGAGGGGCGCAGAGGTGCCGCCGGGACAGGCGGTTGGTCTAATCTGTTCTGCGTGGTTGGCGCGGGCTCGACGCTCTCATGGTTCGGTTGAGTGCTTGTCGTCGCCAGTTTTTTGGTGTTCCGCGCCGGATTCCGATCGACTTGTTTATGAACCGGCTTTCCTTTTCCAGCCGGCGGCCCGCCAGACGCCGGCGATTGGGAGACGGCTATTCCACTCGCCAGCAGCACCAGCATCAACGCTTGCGAAATGGAGCGACACCCAAGCATACAGACTTGCAAATCTATGATAACCCTTCTTGTCAGGCCATGCTCCCGCAAAATCGGGGCAGCTTTTTCATGGGCAGCTTCCGGCTGAGCCAAGTCATCCTTTAGGCCATGGAACGACACATCCTCTTCGGTTACTCTCCTGTACAGCCTCCAAAGCGCGCATAACATCCAGAACCTGCTGTGATGTCACATCCAGAGTGGCCTGTCCGATGATCGCGTCGCGGACGTTGGCATAGTAGCCGCGATAATCTCCAGCCTCGGTAACTACTGATTCGGAGCTGATGTTGCCATCTTTGACTACGGTAAGGATACCCCACATCTCCTCCGGCTCTTTGCCCCAGAGGTCGTCACCGGGAACCATGCCGCGCTTCAGCGCCTCCGCCTGGGGATCAGTTCCGTATTTAACATAGGAGCCACGCGTACCATGCAGCTTGAAACGCGGCCCGGGAGCGCAGGCTAGCATGCTTGCGCCTAGCGTCACCCGCAGCGTCTGGTAATGCAAGACAATGTCAAATGCGTCATCGACAACAGCGCCTTCTCTTTCGATGCGAACTTCCCCACTCACTGCCTCGGGTGTGCCAAAAAGTACGAGCGCCTGATCGATCAAGTGCGGACCGAGATCGAAGAACACGCCGCTGCCCGGTTCCGCCCGCTCGCGCCAGGCATTAGCGCGAAGCTCAGGACGATAGCGGTCAAAGTGGGCCTCGTACTGCACCAGTCGGCCCAGGGTCCCGGCTCCCATCAGTTTACGGACAGTCAGAAAGTCGCCATGCCAGCGCGAGTTCTGATAGACGGAGATCAGACGCTCGCATTTTCGAGCAAGATGCAGGAGTTCAACAGCTTCCTGCAATGTTGTGGTAAAGGGCTTGTCCACGATTACATGCCGCCCTGCCAGCAAGCATTGGCGAGCCAGAGGGAAATGTGAGGTATTGGGAGTGGCGATGACCACCAATTCAATTTCGTTGATCGCCAGGAGTTCGTTGACCGTTCGCACCACGCGCGCACTCGGATAGATTTCACTCGCATCGTTTCCGCTGCGTTGGAGCACGGCGGCCAGACACATACCGGGCACAGAGTGAATTATTGGCGCATGAAATGTGCGCCCTGACGCACCGAAACCAATCAAGCCAACATGGACCATTCTTATTGCCTTTTGTAGACCAGCAAGAAAGCGCAAGCGTCCATATAATAGTTGAAACTGGAATGGGAAACCCGGTGCTCGGATAAAGGCAGAGTCGATGTTCCAACCAAGCAGCGATGCATCCTCGGCGCCCACCTACGAGCCGGCGATTGCGCACTCTGGCCGGGAACTTTTCTATCGGCTTCGCCACGGGAAGTACAGGAAACAATACTGAACATATTGGTGTCTTAACATATCGGTGTTTTATGATGATTACCGAAGATGCGATTGAGCCATATTCATTACGGTTTAAGGCTTCAATAAGGAAATTCTGCTCCGCTGAACCGCAGCCCAAGAAGGCGAAGAATTGAAAAGCAGCCGCTTGAGCCGTTTCATTGGTTGCTATAGCATCGCTGTTCATCAGTCCAATCAGCGCCATCGTTTTTGAGATTTCGTTTAGCTAGACCTTGGAAGGAGTTTGCTTCGAGAGCCAATCGAGGAATAACTGCTCAAAAGATCTGTCTTTGCTGCGCAGCAAGTGCCGGACAGTGTGTCCGGTAGCCAGATGGCATGTTTCTTCGGCGATATTTTTAACGTGGTCTCCTGCGCGTTCCAGCGCATTCGCCATGGAGAGCACATGCAGGCTTTCCTGACCTTTCAAGCCATCGAGGTTTTCTGTGTGCCGTACCAGCAGCAGGTTCCGAAGACGATCGATCTCGGCATCGGCACGAAGGACGTTCAAGGCCAAGTCTACGTTGCGATTGCTAAACGCCCGCGCCACCTGCTCCAGCATGTTCTCCAGCAGACAGGCCATCTTGGTTAGCTGGCCAACATCTTCCATGTCGATGCGGTTTCTTACAATGCTTGCCCGCTCGGCGAAACTTACAATCAAGTCGCCGATGCGTTCCAAATCAAGCACCAGCTTCATGCAGGCCAGCAATTCTCGCGCCTGGTCGGGCGTGACCTGAGTTATGGCCGGGGCCAGTCGCTGGTCGAGTTCCCGATCCAGTTCATCCAGTTTTTCTTCGCAGTTTCTTACAGTCTTCAGGGCCGTCGAAGAGCCATTGATGAGGCCGTCAATCGCATTGGAAGCAGCCTTCTTGGCCAACTCACATGCTTGCAAAGCGAGCTCGATCAGTTCGAAAGCCTCAGAGTGTTCATTAAGAAGAGAAACTGCGGGAACGCTCATAATACCTCTTATCCAGAGAGCTAGAACCGCATCTCCAGTCTTGCCAGGGGCGATTTGGGCGGAGCTGATTTATAAAATGCGTGATGTCCGCCAGAATAGCTTGAGTCATTCATAATGCCTTGAGATTAAAACGCGATTAAGATCCTGTAAAAACTCGCAAAAATAGTAGGGGTGATCTCATTCAATGGCTCTTCCGATTCTTTTCCCACCCTTTCGCAAAAACGCGAAAGGATGGGGCGCCCGGCACCCGTCCACAGAAACCTTGCCCTCACTCAGACTGCTACCGCCTGCTGCTTGCGCATTTGGTCCCCGGCATCTTTACTACTCAACCAGAAGATCAGGCTCTCGGCCACGTTGGCGGAGTGGTCTGCAATTTGCTCCAGGTAGCGTGAAGCCAGCATCAGGTCAACGTCTTCGCGCTTTTGACAGGCCTGCTTCACTCTTTCCTGCAACTTGCGGAAGACATAGTCACGATAGAAATCGACCATGGCTCCAGTACCAAGAACGTTGGTGGCCAGCACCAGGTCGCTATGGATGAGAGCACGCAGTGTCTTTCGGGAAACATGCGAGACTGCAATGGCCATAGGCTGTAATTCAGAGTAATCCTGTTCCTGTCCGCGACGCGCCACATCGCTCACCTTGCGTCCGATATTGGTGGCCAGGTCCGCCATTCGTTCCAGGTCCTTGTTGATCTTGAGCATGGAAGCGGCCTGGCGAATCTCGTACGAAGACAAATTCCCGCCTTCCAGCACCGCGAGAATGGCGGCATCAATCCTCATTTCCGCAGCATTTACAGAGGGTTCTTTTTCCAGGATCCTGCCCGCCAGTTTTGCGTCGAAGTTCAACAATGCCTCAATGGCGAGATCGATCATGTTCTCAACTTCCCTGGCCATGGATAGGATCGGTTTCACGATTCTGTTTTGTATTGATAGAGGTGTCCCGACTGCCTGACTCATAATTCACTTCCTTGGGATTCGATAGTCTTAAGTATGGATTGGATCCATTAATTGCTGATGAAATTGGGGAGAAAAGTTGCTCAATCTGGGGGCAGAGACATTTCTGAAAAAATCCAAAATCCGGAATAGAGGCTGTTCAGGCCCTATTTTGGCGTTTCGAAGCGGTACCCGGTGCCGCGTACTGTTTTCAGGTATTGCGGCTTTTCTGGATTGTGCTCAATTTTTTCGCGTAGCTTGCGTACATAAACATCCACCGAGCGCGGGCTGACGAAGGTTGTGTCCCGCCATACAGCGTCAAGCAGTTGGTCTCGGGTAAACACCCTGCCGGGATGCTGCGCCAGGTAATGCAGAAGCCGAAATTCAGTAGCGGTGGTTACAGCCGGATTTCCCCGTACGCTCAGGGTCATGGCTGCTGTATCAATCTGCAGCTCTCCTGCAGTGATCACGTCAGGCGTAAGTGGCGGTTCGCAACGACGGAGCACAGCTTTCACGCGCGCCACAAGCTCCCGTGGACTGAAAGGCTTGGTGATGTAGTCATCTGCTCCCATTTCAAGCCCTAGAATCCGGTCCACCTCTGCGGTCTTGGCGGTAAGAAAAATAATGGGAGTCATGGAGAGCAATGCTCCCGCCTGGCGGATCTGGCGGCACAATTCCAAGCCGTCTCCGCCGGGAACCATGATGTCGAGCAGGAACAAAGACGGCCGTTCCTTCTGGGCATCCAGGAGAACTCCGTGCGTAGTTGAAAATGCTCTTATCCGGTAGCCGGCAGATTCCAGGTTGTGTCGAACCAGCCGGGCGATATCTACATCATCTTCAACCACAAAGATCTTGGGATTGCTCACCTTACGAGCACTATTCACTGATATTGACTCTGCCAGTTGGGTCACAGGAGCTCAGATTACACAGCGATTGTTAAAAGAGAATAAAAAATAGGGCATTGTGGATTAAATGTTGAAATCCCGGGTCAAATTAAGGAATTTTTAACAAACTGCACATCTTCTATAAATGTTCCACTTCTACATTCCTCTACGGACACCTCGAAAGCACTTCAATCCCCCAAGGAGGACTAATGTTGTTTGGCTCAACCCCCAGAACCATGCTTGCGAAAATCGCTGTGCTCGTTGCATGCGCCAGCTCTCTCGTTTACGGCGCTGACGAGAAGGAGCACAGTACCACCACACCCATCAAGCATGTAGTCGTGATTTTCCAGGAGAACGTCTCCTTCGACCATTATTTCGGCACTTATCCCCATGCCGCTAACCCGGCGGGCGAACCCCGGTTTGTTGCCCGGCGCGGCACGCCCACTGTGAATGGACTCTCAGGGGCCTTGCTTACCAACAATCCCAATCAGGTAAACCCATTTCGCTTTAGCCGCTCCCAAGCCGCCACTTGTGACCAGGACCACAACTACACAGATGAGCAGCGGGCGATGAACAGCGGCATTATGGACCAGTTTGTCCAGACCGTGGGCAACGGCCCTGGCACTGACGGTACGTTGATCTGCAAGAAAACCGATGTAATGGGATATTTCGACGGCAATACAGTAACGGCATTCTGGAATTATGCCCAACATTTTGCCATGAGCGACAACTCCTTCAACACCACCTTCGGACCATCTTCTCCTGGAGTGCTCAACCTCATTTCGGGCCAGACCAACGGCGCCACCAGGGTAACGGCCTTTTTTGCGGGCGATATAGCCGGAGGTTCAGTTATAGGCGATCCACAGCCGGCTTTTGACAAATGTTCAAACCGCGAAACAATCTCGATGAGCGGAAAGAATATCGGCGACCTGCTGAATGCCAAAGGCATTAGCTGGGGTTGGTTCAATGGCGGGTTCCGCGATTGCACGGCGTCGCACATCGGCAGCGACGGTAAACCCAAGGGCGACTACATTCCCCACCATGCCGGCTTCCAGTACTACACCTCCACCTCCAACCCGGCCCATCTGCCACCGACATCAGTCGCTTTGATTGGACACCAGGGAGACCAGGCCAATCATCAATATGACATCACTGATTTCTGGGCTGCCGTGAATGCCAACAACCTTCCTGAGGTCAGCTTCCTGAAGGCCCCGGCTTTCCAGGATGGTCATGCCGGCTACTCTGATCCCCTGGCTGAGCAGCAGTTCATCGTCGACACGTTGAACCGCCTGCAAAGCCTGCCTGAGTGGAATGAAATAGCAGTCATCATCAGCTACGACGATTCGGACGGCTGGTATGACCATGTAATGCCACCCATCATCACTCCATCCAATACGACGGCTGACGCACTCAATGGCGCCGGCAATTGCGGAACCAGTGCTCCTGGCAGTGTCCAAGGACAATGCGGATTCGGTCCGCGCCTGCCTCTGCTGGTCATCTCTCCGTTTGCCAAAGAAAACTTTGTGGACAGCACCCTAACTGATCAGTCTTCTATTCTCCGCTTTATCGAAGACAACTGGAAGACAGGAAGGATTGGCGGCGGATCAGCCGATGGACGCGCTGGCTCATTGCTGAATATGTTCGATTTCAGCGGCAGACACCACCATAGAAAACTGTTCCTCGATCCGGTGACTGGACAGCCAGTCGATAGAGACGAAGATCGCGACGACGATTAGACGGACAAGCTTCACTGCAAGGGGTCGGAATCCGGGTTCCGCCCCCTTTTTCTTTGACCGGCTTTCCGACCGCCGATAATTGCCGGCAACCGCTCATCACTCTCTTGGCCAAATCTTGGTAGGCCCTTTCTATTCTTGGTGACAGGAGGGCCATCATGAAAACAACACCGGCCAAGCACTTGGGATTTGCAGCGATATTGATTCTAGGGGCAATTCTTCCCCAGGCATTCGCACAGTCACAGAACAACGAAAAAACCCTGAAGACACCAGCGGAAGCCAGGAAAGCCTCCGCTGCCTTCGCCGTGAAAATAAGTGGACACGGATCACCCATAATTTTTATTCCGGGCATGTCTTCTTCCGGTGATACATGGACCACCACAACGGCCCATTTTCAAGATCAGCATACTTGCTACGTCCTTACCCTCGCCGGGTTTGCAGGACAAGCTCCCATTCAGGCGCCATTGCTCTCTACGGTGCGTGAAGAGTTGGCGGCCTATATTGAAACCCATCATCTGAAAAAGCCGGTGATCGTCGGACACAGCCTGGGAGGGGATATTGCACTTGATCTGGCGGCACATCATCCCGAAATTGTCGGGCCTTTGGTCATTGTGGATTCTCTCCCTTTTCTTGCTGGAGCATGGTTCCAGGTAAAGACAGCCGACGAAGCCAAGCCCATGATTGCCAGGATGCGCTCTTACATGGCCGCGCAGACGCGCGAACAATATGAACAATATGTACGCTCTGCGGCGTCGACAAAATACATGGTCACCAGTCCTGCCGACCTCCAGGTAATTACCCAGTGGGGCCTGGCTTCCGATCAGGCGACAGTGTCGGAAGCGATGTATGAGATGCTTGGCCAGGATTTACGCGACGACGTCTCTCATATTGCCTCTCCTGTTCTGGTGCTGGGAAGCTGGAGCGGATTGAAAGACCAGTTAGAGCAGAATGGAGTTAAGATTACGCAGGAACAGGTTGCAGGGACCTTTCAGGAACAGTATGCCCGCTTGCCCCATCTTCACTTTGTCATGGCAGAGGCAGCGCGTCACTTTATCATGTGGGACGATCCAAAGTGGTTCTTTCAACAGTTGGACAGTTTTCTGGCCGACCCGGTGACCACAGCCGGCAATCGAGGCTTTGCCGGGAAATAATTCTGGTGATGCCAAAATCCTTCGCAATATACCTGAGAGGATGGCGGTGGATACAATGGTCCACCGCTATCCAGTTCAATTTTGATAAGACGCAGGCAAACTGGAGATGAGCATCGGTAAACGAGCCACAATTTATGGCCTTTGCCAGGTCCTGGGATGGGGGACGTATGCCGCCGCCAACCTCCTGTTTCTGATCATCTTTGCGCCGGCCATGTCGCCACTGTGGAGGCGCTATGCCGCAGTCTTTGGCTCCGCCGCTGTTATTGCCATTTTGAGTACCCACCTGTACCGCTTCCACATCAAGCGGCGCGGGTGGCTGCTTTTGACCCCTCTAAGGGCTTTTCCCCGTGTGATCGCCGCCAGCGTTGTACTCGGATTTCTGATCACTGTCCAGGTCTCAATCGTATGGTTGCTCTTCTTTGGGACCGGACCTTTCAGGCGCTTAGATTGGCTGCCGGGAGTGTTGTTGCAATGGACATCAAGCGTCTTCATCTGGACCGTACTCTACTTCGGCATACACTATTTCGAACAATATCGCCTCGCAGAATTGGAAAAACTTCAGATCGAGGTAGTGGCTAAAGAAGCGCAACTCCAGCGGCTTGTCTCACAAATCAATCCGCACTTTATCTTTAACTGCCTCAACAGCCTGCGGGCGCTCATTCTTGAAGACCCGGCCCGCGCCCAAACCATGGTGACGGAGCTTTCTGAACTGCTCCGGTATTCGCTCCAGCCGGGAAGGACGGCGACTGTCTCCCTGGGCGACGAATTGGCGATCGTAGACACCTACCTGCAACTGGAAGCGATTCGCTTTGAGGAAAGGCTGATCGTAAAGATTGATACGGCGCCGGAAACGCTCTCCATGCAACTCCCACCTATGCTTCTTCAGTCTTTGGTCGAAAATGGCGTACGGCATGGAATTGAAAAGCTGCCCCAGGGTGGAGAAATCCGAGTAACTTCCAAGATCAGCCAGGACACATTGAAAATAACAGTGGTAAACAGCGGACAACTATCGGATGGCAGCAACTCCACCAAGCTTGGCCTGGCAAATGCCCGCGAACGTCTTCGCCTCCTCTATGGCGGCGCTGCAAGCCTTGTGCTCACAAACCATGGAGCAGATTCCGTCCTGGCGGAAATCTCCATCCCTGCCGATTCTCAAATCACCAGGAGCCATCTCCAGTGAAGGCCTTGATCATCGACGATGAGCGACTGGCCCGTAGCGAGCTTCGCCGGCTCCTGAAAAACTTTCATGAAATCGAGATTGTAGGCGAGGCCCGCAACTCCGATGAGGCCTTGGCCCAAGTCCAGCAACTGCAACCCGATCTGCTTTTTCTTGATGTCCAAATGCCGGGAGCCGATGGCTTCCAGTTCCTTGAACGTCTGGATACCGTGCCCCTGGTTATATTTACCACGGCTTACGATAAATATGCTCTCAAGGCATTTGATGTAAACGCCCTGGATTATCTGGTTAAGCCAATTGCTCCGCAGCGACTGGCGGCCGCCATCACCAAAATCTCCGCCAGAGTTTCCACTCCGGATGGTTCCAGAACAAAACCGGCTACCAGCAGTAACCATCAAGTCTTCGTTCGCGACGGTGACCGCTGCTGGTTCGTTCCAATGCAGGATATTGTGCTTCTGGAATCGGAGGGCAACTATACCCGGCTCTTTTTTGGCGCCAATAAACCGCTTTTGCTTCGCTCTCTTAACTACCTGCAAAGCCGGCTGGATACAGCAATGTTCTTCCGCGCCAACCGCAAACAAATCATCAATCTTAAATTTATTGAAACAATCAGCGCCTGGCCCAATGGCGGCTATCTGGTCAAACTGCGAGGTGGATTCGAAATTGTCATGTCTCGCCGCCAGGCCCAGCAGTTCCAGGAAACCACGACGCTTTAGAGCACAGCGGGTAATCCGCAAATAAAAACCTTACCGCGGATTTACGCGGATGTTCGCGGATTTCGTACGATTTACCGCAAGATCGTCGATCTTTCAGGAAGACACATCTCCGATCAACCGATCGCCGATGATCCGATCTCGGATCGATACTCGCTCCTTTACTCACGGTATTACCAGGAATCTGTGGTATGCTCCCTCCGCAGGTTTCTCCGCAAGGCCCATCGTTAAGTGGGTGAACTAAAATCTCTCGGACATAGGTTTCTTGCGTGCTGTCCGCGGCAGAAATCACTCAGTCTAGCCTGACCGCGCAGGCCCACATGACGCCCATGTCCATGGCTGTTGACTTCCTTCTTTCCGTTATGGAACACCTTTGCGAAGAGCCAGACGTGGTTCTCAGGAAATTCAAAAAGGGAAATCGACATAAGTTCCGTCTCTATATAGATAGAAACCACTTCCATCCCACCCTCCGTGGGATGAACAGCTAGCGGGCAGAATCATTCAGTAGAAAATGAGGATTTTCGTATGAACCATTCCCACATAGCACTTCCCGGAACAAATCGTGTGCCGTTGCCAGGCGCTCGCGCATTGGGAGCAGTGAACCTGGACGAGTGGATCGAGGTAACGATCAAGCTGCGCCGGAAAGCGGCGCTGCCAGAGCTCGACGGACGTCCCAAAGCCCCGATGTCTTACGATCAGCTTACAAAGACTTATGGCTCTTCTCAAGACGATGTCAAGAAAGCCTCCGAAGCCATGCACTCCTTCGGCCTGGAAATAATGGATTCCGACCCTAAGACGCGGACTGTAAAGGTTGGTGGACCCGCGAGCGCAATGGAAAAGGCCTTCCTGGTCAAATTGGTGCGTTTTGCCCATGAGCGCGGGGCCTATCGCGGCCGGATCGGATCGTTGCACGTACCTAAGGAGATGGCAGGGCTCGTTGAAGCCGTGTTCGGCCTCGACAATCGGCGCGTGGTAAAACGCCGGGCAGCGGCCGCGCCTCGTATGCAGGCAATGAATGCGGCCAAGGCCAAGGTCCGGCCGTGGTTCTTTCCCGCCGAGCTGGCCAAGATCTATCACTTTCCTGACGGCGATGGTTCAGGACAATCCATCGGCATCCTGGAATTTGGAGGGGGATACTTCCCCAGTGATCTGGCCGCATTCTGCAAGCTGGCCAAAGTATCGGCGCCCAATGTAATACCGATCAGCATCGATCATGCTCCTACAGATCAACGTGACGGAGCAGAAGGTGAAGTCATGCTGGATATAGAGGTAGTGGCCGGCGTCTGCCCCAAAGCCACGATTCCGGTGTATTTCAGCCAGTTCACAGAAAAAGGCTGGGTGGATGTGCTGGATGCTGCCATCCATGATCAGGAAAACAAGCCAACCGTGCTCTCCATTAGCTGGGGAAGCGCTGAAGATAGCGCGAATTGGACAAAACAGGCCACGACCCAGATAAACGAGGCGCTCAAAGAAGCTGCGATGCTGGGAATTACCGTGTGCGTGGCCTCGGGCGATGACGGTTCAGACGATCAGGTTGGCGATGGGCACGCCCATGCCGATTTCCCTGGTTCCAGCCCTTATGCGCTCGGCGTCGGGGGTACGATCTTGCGCAAACATGGCCAAGCCTATTCCGAGGCAGCCTGGAAAGATGGAGACGGCTTGCGCAACGATGGTGGTGGCAGCACGGGTGGCGGCGTCAGCGTGGTCTTCGATCTGCCATCCTGGCAGAAGGTAAATATTCCCAATGTAAACCCTGGCGGCAAGAAAGGCCGCGTTACTCCTGATGTTGCCGCGAATGCCAGCGCCAACAGTGGATACATGACCGTAGTCGATGGCAAAGCATCGGTCAGTGGCGGAACCAGCGCCTCGGCTCCATTGTGGGCCGCCCTGATTGCGCGAATCAACGAAAACTTGCCCAAAGGCAAGCGGGTAGGCTACCTGACGCCTGTTTTGTACCAGCCGAGCGGCGGCTCCACGGTTGGCGCTCTGTCGTGCACCGACATCGTGAGCGGCAACAATAACACCGCTGTGGCTGGTGGTTATTCGGCTGGCCAGGGCTACGATGCCATAACCGGCTGGGGATCGCCCCTTGGAGACAAGCTATTGCAGGAATTAGCAAAGATCGTTTGATCGCCCTTTGAGAAAAAATCACTCGTGCTGACCGTGCCCTTTTCAAGTTGGGAGTGGCACGGGCCAGAGCATCGGGGTCGCCGGCAGCGAACTGGCGAACTAGTTTTTTTGCCTGCTTCCGGTTGGACTCAAAGGATGAGTGAGAGTGTAAGGACTTCGATGGTGTCACAAGACCTCCTTTCATATTTGCCGGTGTCCCGCTGATACCAGGCTGAAAGAAGGTAACGTCGACTGAAACGAAAACAGGTGGGATGCTTCCCTTGCCGTGGGTAGGAGACGCACTGTTAGCGCACTCCCTCGAGTGGATCCAGCTCTTACCGGTTACATTCACCGTGAATTGGCAATGCATACCAGGTGCCAGTGACGCCCCTGACAAACTGATGGTATTGCTTCTATCTACTGCCGTGACAGTGCCACCACCACCATATTCGCCCATGAGGCCATTAGGTGAAGAAACCACTAGCCCAGCAGGAAGATTGTCAGTGAATCCTATACGAGTGAGCGTGGCCTTTGAGTTAGGGTTGCTGATGGTGAAAGTTAGGCTTGTCGTTCGATTAAGCCCAATGCCTACCGCTCCGAACGCCTTCGTAATGGTCGGAGGGACAACTCCCGTCGCCGGCAGCGACGGGGTATCGATTACATCAACGTCAAGAGGCTTCGATAGTTTTTCATTTTTTGGAGTTTCTTGTTGAGCCTCTAAACCTCTACTTTCGAGGCTCCGTAGGTGAGTAAGACGATCAGTTACTTGCCCCATGAAAGACAGAACCCGGCTGACCTTCACGTTGGCGTTTGACCCAGTAATCAATCTCTTTCCGAACGTCATCAAGGGCTGTTGGAAACGGATCATCCAGCGACCGCGCGTTCTGTTGTGAAAGTCTGCGTCTCCCCTCGTGTGAAATTTTCATACCAAACGGACCACGCGCGAAGAAATCGTTTTAGATAAGTGCTATCCGCTTGTCTAGCAAAATCAAAAGAAACGCGTTGTTCCCCAACAAACTTTTCCAAGGACAACAAACTTCTACTGGTAAGAGACACGAGAGCATCAATAACAAGATTGATATTTTCGTTTGCAGCTTCGGCATCGAAATGGCGCATTCGATTGGTTAAATCACCGTAGTTGCACTGTAGGGATTGCCCATCGGAAGCTTGAGCAGCAACATTGAGAATTGCGAGTTCCAGACGGTCCGGATTTAAAGGCATAAACGAAGCGCAGTGCTTCGATCTTACCGGACAGCCATGAAATTAAAAAGCACTGTGTACATCCTCTTCTCTTGCTTGCGCAGCCTGAGAATGGCTGCTAACCACTACTCCGTTGTGGCAGAGGTTTGGGGAGGCAACAGCTTCCAAGCAAAGGTGCAATCGCGCAAAGATCAGCGAAGAGCGCCAGAATTACTCATATACCTGGCAAACCAGGCGAGGTTTTTCATGTTCGAGATTGCGCGCCAACTGAGGAAATGCTCGAGTTTCGCTGCAGCAGCTTGGAAAGAAAATCAGCCGTCACTTGATCTGCGGAAACAACCTGGGTCGCGAATGTTCTCGCAAATTGCATGGGCACGATTTTGCTCGTGACGAACAGCGGTACAATTTGAGGATTGTCGATCCTAGTAATCTTCTGTATGCCCTGAGTATGGGCGTTCAAGAACGAGCTTCGGCGAAGGTGCTTATCGAGATCGTCTCCGGGGACGCCCCGAAATCGGGCAAGTTGATCGGCTACTTCACTGAGGGTTCGAGCAAACAGGAGTTCCTTACATTCGCACACACAAACAATGCTACTCTTCCACGCCAGAACATCCACGTCTCCTGCAGCTTCCTTCCGAGGAGCGTTTAATTCCTTCATTTTGACTTCGAGACGGACGCTCCACCCCTCTGCACGGAAGAGGTCGCCTACGGCTCTATTGAATTCCAGCCCACGGCGTGCATTGACCGCACCAACGAGCTGTCTCATCCGCTGGGTGTCGAAGTATTCCGTCTCAAAGGCTCCCTGAAAGCATTCCATAACGCTGTGTCGAAAACTGTCTTCACAGAAGCCTGGGGCATAGATGACACGGCCGTCGCCAAGATTGACAATCGGTCTTGCCATCAACGAGAGTCTGCGGCGATACCGCCAGGGAAACCAGTCCTTGTTTCGGAACGGCTTTTCCGCCAGATCCCAGCGGTCTCGCGGTTTCAGCACAAAACTCTTCCAGATCCCGTCGATCTCAACTTGCGAGAAACCCGCCTTAGCTAGCATGAAGGATAAAGAGTCGGTCTCCCGGACAACCACAATCTTCCCTTGCGAGATAGCATCCTCTGCCAGGATGGATGCCAATTCCGCAAGTCGGCCAGGGCTTATGCCGAATTCGCCATGAAAGCTCTCGACAAACTCCTGCCCAAACACTTCAGTGTCAGTGAGCGTGCCCTCTTTCCGAGCCATAAACAGATCAGCATATCTCTCCACTTCCGCCATGTGGCTCTTTTCAAAATGGCTGGCTAGATATGGATGCATAACGTCCATAAAATCATCGCCAAGGGTAAAGTCGCCGAGCCTCCAAATCTTCATGGCTGGATCGGCGCAACGCGTTCTGATTGCGTCAGAGTGGGCGGCGGTGGCAATTAGAAGCAGGATCTGACTCCCCATGTAGTCGATATCGGCCTGCGTGGCGGGCCGTCCGCCCGCCACAGGGCATGTACAAACGGCCATCTCAATCATGATTCGATGCGTAATCTGCGTCCGATCCCGTTTTGCCTTCAAGGCCTGGCTTGTCTTGAGAACGTCGCTTGCGTCCTTGTGAAGAGAGAGTACGGCGCGGCTTGTTCGTTGCCATCGATCAAAGTCGCGGAGCAGCCGCTCCTGGTTCGCAATACAGGCGGTAATTAGATCGGTTCGATCAATCTCGCTCAGAGAAGCCTTGATTCTCGTCCAATAAGCGTGAACGATCTGGTTGAGAGCACGATTGCTAGATTCAACATCAATACTTTTCGACGGTGCGTCCAGCCCAGCTTCTTGCGCTATTTGGATTGCGCCGGATGCTAACTCTTCAGCGTTCAAAAATTCGGGTGGCTCGTAGTCGAATTCCTGCAGGTAATCCCGGGCATCTTTCGCCAGGAATAAGTGCATGAATCGGTCGTCATCAGAAAGGTTCAACGCACGGTGGATTTCTGCCGATCTCGTCTCCCGGTCTGGGACCCGCGCCAATGCAAGCACACCGTCGACCAGGGTCTTTACCAAAAGGCGCTCCGCATCATTCTTCGGTGAATATCCCATTGCCACAAAAGCAATCGGCAGCCGGATGGAGACGATCTGTCCCGAGACATCAAACGGCATTGAGTCCACTGTCTGAACGCCCTTCATACCATCGGCGGTCCAGTCTTCATGGCTCACGATTTCAGACACATCCAAATTGAGGATCACATTTTGGCTTCCCAGTTCCGGGACAAAATTGTCCAGTTCCGGACCGACCCTGTCGATCCAGTTCACTGCTGTCTCCCACACGTTGTAGATCATATGCCGACGGGCAAGATCGGATACAGCGGAGGTGCAGTCCACCCACCACGCTCGCCTCATTGTCTCCACAACGCCTTCCAGCACATCCGGAGTGACCCGAAATAGAGCGCCGTAGGTTTTTCTTTCGGAGTCTTCTTTGAAGTGGGACCGGCTGTTCAGTTTCCGAACGCGTTCCCATGACCTACGGTCCGGACGATAGACGCAGTGATCATCGATCCCGGACCGATCTTCCTGGCGCATTTGAAAAATGAACTCTGGCCCATAGCCCACGTCCGTAACCGAATCGGTGTCGTCATCCCGAGGAATCAGCCGGTAGTCGTGATGGGTCCACATTGCATAGAGATTTGCGTCGCTCGAGGTATCCACGGAAATACCCAATTCTGCCAACAGGGTGCGCTGCAAAGAAAGTTTCCACAGCAGCAATTTCCACCTGCGCTGATTGGCCATGAGCCGGTCGATATCCGCCGATGACCAAAACTGTATCCCACATCCCCGCGGCAATGTCCGCGGCATGGCGATCGCACAACCTCTCCATACTCCACCCATAACAATTAGCGTTAGCCCGCCAACGCATCCTCCTTCGACCAGAAACTTGTTTGAAGTCGCTCTGATAAAGTCGCCAAACGAATCGCGGAATGGCGGATGCCAGTTTGAAGAGGGTCCGCTCACCGCAATTTCTTGAACATCATCATGCAAGAAAAGCAGGTGAAGATACTTGTTTTTGTCAAAGCGAAAGGCAGTCTGGCTGACGTAACGGGGAGGAGGCAATTGTTCCCCCCGCAGCAGAGAAGTTAGGAAATCTGATCGAGCCACACCATCGGCGCACTGTTGCAACGTTCTCTTGCCTTGGACTCGGCCCAAGCTCTTCTCAAGCCCCGATAGCAAACCGCGATCCCGTAAAGCCGCAAACACGTAGCTGACGACTGCCATCGCGATTGCCGTTGGATTGACGACAATGAGACCATCCTCACAAGTGATAAAGGGTTTTCGCCGTGTTGCCCCAACTATCGTCTTTGATGCCTGTGCACAGAATTCCTCTAATGTGCAACAGAACGGCTTAACTGAATCGGATTCAATCTCGAGGCCGGCAAGTTCATCGGAGTGGACGATCGCTTGCCGGCTAAACGTCCACAACTCTTCGTCCGAAGGCGGCAGCCAAACCGGGAACAACTCGGTTTCTGGCTTCCCGGTGAGCCTTGGATACCCCATCCGGGTGGCCAGAAGATCTGAGATTTTCAGGGCCGAATCACATTCTGCCTTGAGGGAGTTGACCGAATCGGGTGCTCCAGCAAGCGCGTCCAGCACATCTTGCGCGTAGGAATCCGGATTACTCCAGTTTCCAGTAAAAATGCGGCGATTGCCGGATGGGGTCATGATGTTGCCAACGGCAACATCTTCCGCTGGATCTTCCCGTTGCGCCAGGAGAGAACGGCGCAGATCATGGTTCAACCAGTCATCGAGGGCTTTCGTAGTCACCTTTCGCTCGCCTCTCGAATGAATTGCAACGAGGTGGAGCAGGCAGTCCAGCCGTTCTATACGGTTGCGGTTCTCAGCAACCATCGAGAGCGCGGCGATCGCTGTTAGGCATGAGAGGCGATCATAAGGCCGCAGATCTTTCACCAGTCCCTGAAGCGTTGTAGCAAGTTGCCCAAACGTCTGCCCCTCAATTTCATAGAAGTCTCTCTGCATTCTTTCCAAGAGCGCATCTACAGACGGGGACATAGACGGTGGCATGGCCGCTCCACCGTGGCACTTCTTGTATTTTTTCCCTGACCCGCAGGGGCAGGGCTCATTCCGGCCGATCTTCGCCATAGATTATTGGTTTCCAAGCCATCATGGCACGAATCGTTGATGACAGGAGGAACATTCCAGCAACCTGTCAATTTGGTGCCATCCCGCCTCAAGGACATACCTTTTGGACTACGACGATAAGTAAAATAACAATAAATGACTAATCCAGAACACTATCCACTCTCCGACTATGGCAATACTTCAGGAGCACCAGTGTTCCGCCTGGAGGCAAAATCAGATTTTAGTCCACTCGATGTGAATCTGGCATATCTAGCACGGTCCGGCTGGAACCAAGCGGTTGATCGTTTGCGTTTCCATACAGTGCAGCAGAATGTGCCAACGGACCACCCTCTCGCGAAGGCGATCGGTCATTTCGGACATCACCTATTGATTCGTCGGCTCGAGAAAGAAGAGGATCGATTCGTTTCGATCCATGCTTCTATTGAAGGTCAAATCGTAATGTTGTCGAACGATGCACCATTTGCACGTTCCTTTTTGCGAGGCGTGTTCCTTGAGTGCCCACCCTCATTCCATACGTCAAACGAACTTCACGTTGCCGAGGAGTGGAGAAACGACACTGAGACGAAAGCAATGTTCGCGGGAATGTTGACGGGTGCTTTGGGGTGGGACCCCAGCCACAACATTCCCGAGAACATTCAGCAGTCGCTCGACGAGGCAAGGCGCTCGTTGGAAATTGCGAACTACCGTTCATCGGTGGCGATGTCCCGACGGACGCTCGAGGCTGTTCTGAAGTTTGGATACGAGCGGTTACTGAAGAAGAAAGCTATAAATGCCAAGGGAAAGGGCCTTATGCTCAACGATCTTATTCAAGCCTTCCGCAATCAAAAGCCATCTCCCATTCCCGAGCATCTCCTCCATTTGGCTGATTCGCTCCGCGTCATCGGGAACGTCCCGGGCGCCCATGCTGCCGATATTGCCAACTATCATTTTTCAAGATCAGATGCTGAATTCGCGCTCTATGCAACCGTCCACTTCCTCGATCAATATTTTTCGAAGATCGATACCGAGGTGACACAGTACTACACAGTTTCGATTGACTTGTCTCCCGCCGAATAGGCACATTTGAATTCCAGACATAAAGGCCGTGGGAAACAAGGTTTGGTTACTGCTCCGATCCATTCAGTACAATGCCGGGGATTGCTCGAATCCGGTAACACGTGATCTCTAACTGCATGTCATGATCCAGAGGCCTCATTCTGTATCTTCCGGAGCTGATCAATCAGCGATGGCAGCGCCATTTTTAGATCGGAGACGATGAGATTCAGATGCCCACTGCCTGTGTTCGGATTGAGGCCGCTGGCAACCACATCCGCCCAGCTGCTTATGCGGCCGTAGATATTCTTTAGCTTTGACAAGGTTTCGGAAGGCAGGGTAATTCTGTTTCGGTTCTCAAGCCAAACCTTGGTTGAAGGTCGGCGATAGACATCACCAGTTCTCGGCCTCTCCGCACAATCCAGGTTATCCTCTAATTCGGAGATAATGTCGGCCAACAATGTGTGGCTCTGAACCGCCGCGTGCCCCTGCTGGCTCGTTGTGTTGTTTGGTGGTACAGACGATTCGATATGCACACCCTCGTCCGCAAAGGATAGTCTCAGCTCTTTGTTAACCTCATGAACGATCTTCGGCAGATGTTTGGTCAAGTGCTCGCGGAGACCGGAGGGGTCTTCAAATTCGAAGTAAAGCGTATCCTTTTGACGTTCTCTTTTGTACGACTCAAGTGCCTCGAGTTGGTTTCGATCAGCACCCCTTGGAACGTTTGCCGTCGAAAAATACAATGCCACGTACTTTCCAGCTTTCCGAAACTCTTCAATTTCCTCGATCGTCCCCGACTGTGCCGCGCCTGTTGGTGTGCCCAACTTATATCCGAAAATTCCGATGAGGATGTCTCCCGATTCAACGATTTGCTTGTTGATGATCGCCTGCGGACGATCACCTGACGCCGGATACGCGTGAGTTTCCCATCTGAGGGGATTCAGCATGATGCCCAGTTGGGAGAAATGTGTCGCATTCCAATCATGAACCGTCTTTTCCACGATCTCCCGCTCGTCACTCACATCGGAAGGGGATGCAATCAAAATATTCAAAATCTCTGCTGTACGTCGCGTAGGGTTATCCTCCTTTACGGGTTTTTCAGCGTCAGACTGCTTCGTGCTTTCATTGGGACGAATAGGGAATGCTTCGTGTTCTCTCACCATGATCTCTAGGTCGCGCCGAGCGTTAGCGGCCACCGCATACATCCGCATGTTGGCTTCTTCAGTCAACACGTTAACGACCGCGCCCATGCGTTGCGCTGAAAATGCGGTATGGAGATGGCCTTTTTGTACCTCGGCGAAACTGTCTACCTTGCTTGCAATGAATCCCAGATCTGGGCGGGAAATGTGGCCTTTCCGGCGCTTTATCAGATCCAGCCAGGTTTGAAAAAGCACACGCGCTGATCGCTCGGCCCCCTCAATCTGCACGCGACCGATTGACGCTTCGTGTTGGCCGCTCCGTACCCCAGATGAGCCTGTCCGTGCTGCATACTCGTTCTGCATCTGCGTGATCTTTTCGCGGGTCTGATGGGAAATGGAATCCTGTTCCTTGACGAACTTCAGGTGAACGATTTGTTCAAGGTCTTCGTACATTTGAACCCTATGCTCGGACTCGAATCGTCGCTACTACGATTGTAAACGTCTATTTCCCCTTGCTCGGCTTGCGGAACGTGATTGAACCGATGGCGATCCCAATTTGCCGGGTGACGGACAGGCCTTCACGCAATGTCGTCGGGTTCGCAAGCACAAATAGAATCGTGAAACCCCGCGCCGATATGCTGAGAGAGAATCAGCTGTCGCCCGCTGCAAATAAATCAGATAGCGCTCGTACGCTGGCAAAGCGCGCCCTTTTGTGCCTGGAAATCCGCAAACACCACGCAAATCCCAATTGGGGCAAACGTGTCGGCGATATGGGATTAGTCCTGGGAAGTCGGCCAGTGTAGAGTGATCAACGCCGCAGTGCGGAGCTTCGGGAGATTCTGACAGGCGGCGGTCCAAAGGAGGCCGTCTCCGATGTCGAGAGCGTGCAAGAAGAAGCGCCACCCAAGCGAGCCCTGCGCTTCCCGACATCGGAATAGGGTCCGCACACGATAGACCGCCCCTTGGCGACGTTGCGGGAGCTAACCATTCACAGCCACCGGAAAAGCGGGATTATATAATCATGGAAAATGCGCTAAGGGAGCGTCGGCATACATTTTGCCGAAAGGGCAATGCCCGCCTACAGAGATAAAACTGGAGGTGTGCGCGTGAGTCTGGAAAACTTCAAGAAACAAGCGAAACTGCTCGTCCGTTGGCACCGGGAGCGCAACTATTCCGTGGGCGGCCGAATCCGCCAGCTTTCTCGCTATAAAGAACTAACCGATTCTGAAGCCCTTGCTCTCCCTTTCCCACTCAACGAGGCCCAGGAAGTCATTGCCCTGGAACAAGGCTACTCCAGTTGGGCAGAACTCAAAGAGGGGCTGAAAAAAGCTCCCAGATCCGCCCGGACGGCCCCTGCCGCCTCAAGGCTGACGAAGGGGATACCAGTGGTGTTTGTGTCGGACGTGCGGGTAGCGGCCGAGTTTTATCGCGATAAGCTCGGGTTTGCGATCGACTTTCTCCATGGTCGCCCGGCATTCTACGCTTCTGTCAGCCGCGACGAAGCGTGCATTCATCTTCGATTTGTGCATCAACCAGCGCTCGTTACGGGCCTTAGAGAACAGGAGCAATTGCTTTCTGCTTTTGTGGCGGTCGCCAATGTGAAAGGACTCTTCACGGAATATGAAACCCGGAACGTGCCCTTCGTTCATCGGCTGAAGAAAGAGCCGTGGGGCCAGTCATCGTTCATCGTTCGTGATCCGGATGGCAACTGGCTTTGCTTCGCCGGATAGACATACACCGTGGTTTTTCATGGGTCTCCTTGGTATGCTTCTCATTAGAACCATGCGAATAAAATTTCTGCGCGTGCTTGCCGGCATGTTGTTTTTATTGGCGTCATGCTGGTGCCATGGCACATCATTTTCAGACCCTAAATCGGACAAGGCATCGGTCCAAACTCAAATCGCGCGCCAACTCGATGAGATTACCGGCACGTATCGAAAAATTATCGTGCTGATGGAGGGCGAGGCCAGTCTCGATTCTGTTAACCGCGACCGCGTGTCAATTGTTGGCAGATTGCTGTTCCAACAGAACCAGGACCGCCTTTCCGCGCTGAGCACCAGGCTCTTGGACGAGCTAACCAGGACCAGCTTCCCCCAACTGGAAGCATTCCTGGAGCGTGTAGAAAAAAATCCGGAGTACCACGACGCCGACAAACTGGTGTTTCGCGACGTTTTCGAAGACCTTGCGGAAGCCATGCGAAAGCCCGGAGCGGCCCCGTCTCTCCCCGGCAAACTGGCGAAGCGAGTCACCGACGACATCGCTGCGCTGGACCAGATCCAGGCCCTCTATCAAAAAGAGCTGGCCCGGGTATTTGAGAATTTCCAGAAACGCGGCATGCCGGTCCGGCGAGAAGCCTGGGACCAATACCTGGCATTCATCAAACAGAAATACCAGCGCGAGCAGATCTTAAAAGAGAACGAGGCGGCCCTGCCTGCCTCCGAGAGCCGAGGAGCCGGCAAGAAGAAGAACACCCGTGGCGAAATTTTCGGTACCGAATTGCCCGCAAAAACTTTGCTGCTGACCTTCGACGATGGCCCCCATCCGCGTTATACCGACCAGATCCTTCAAATCCTCGGCAAGTATCACATCCAGGCAGTGTTTTTTCAGGTGGGACGAAACTTGGGCACGGTTGGCGCCAATGACGAGATCAAGCTGGCTCCAACCGCAGCCGTGAGTTATCGGATACTGGAGTCCGGCTCTTCGCTTGGCAATCACAGCTATACTCACCCTTTGCTGCCTAAGCTCGACCAGGCGGGCTATTCCAGGGAAATCGAGTCCACCAACAAATTATTGAAATACATCCTGAAAGCTGATCCGGCCCTCTTTCGTCCACCTTATGGGGCCCGCAATGACGGAATTTTGGCATTCGCACAATCGCAAAAGCTGAAGTCCATGATATGGAACATCGATTCACTGGACTGGGCAGACCCGGTGCCGAATTCGATTGCCCAACGCGTTCTGAAGGAGATCGAGCAGCAAGGCCGGGGAGTCATTTTGTTTCATGATATTCATAAGCGGGCCCTCGAGGTGTTGCCATCGCTGATTGAAACCCTCCAGGCGAGTGGCTACCAGTTTGCATCATGGAATGGAAACGGATTCTCCACAGGAGATGCCAGAGGCATACAGACCGCAACCGCGCCCACCGCAATCGAGGCGCCTTACCGGGAAAGTTGGGCGGCAGTCATCGGCATTGATAGTTATCAGAGCTGGCCCAAGTTGCGCTATGCCGCCAACGATGCCAAGGGCATTCGCGACGTGCTGGTCGAAAAATATAAATTCAAGCCCCAGAACGTCTTCGTTTTGCTGGACCAGGATGCGACCCGGCAAAACATTCTGTCGCTGCTGGGCGACAAGCTTGGCAACCCGGAGATGGTCAAGCGCGACGACCGCGTCTTCGTGTTTTTTGCCGGGCACGGAGCCACGCGCAAGCTGCCTTCAGGCCGGGAGCTTGGCTATATCATCCCTGTGGATGCGGACCTGAGCAATTACCAGGGCCAGTCTATCTCGATGACAAATTTCCAGGACGTTGCCGAATCCATTCCCGCCAAGCATGTGCTGTTCGTCATGGACTCCTGCTATAGCGGGCTGGCGCTGACCCGTGGAGGAGCGGTTTCTCGCTCGCAAAATTATCTTCAGGAAATCGCCCGGCGCGAAGCGCGCCAGATGTTTACCGCCGGCGGCGCTGATCAACAGGTCGCCGACAATGGCCCCAATGGCCACTCCATATTTACCTGGACTTTGCTGCAAGCGCTGGACGGGCGCGCGGACCTGAATGGCGATGGCATTATCACGGCCACCGAACTGGCCGCTTACGTCGCCCCTATGGTTTCTTCATTGTCGCATCAGACTCCGGCCTTCGGGAACATGGTGGGAAGCGAAGGTGGAGATTTCATCTTTGATCTTAAACATGACTCCGAATTCTTGAACTCTGACTCGAACCAATTGAGTGATGATGCGATTCGCCTCAATGCGGAGCTTGAACGGTTGCGCTCCCAAAATGCGCAATTGAAACAACAGCTTGCCGCGGCCCAGTCCCAGACGAAACCGGTCACCCGCTCGGCTGTCCCCGGCGCCGAAACAGCGTTGTCTCTCAACGATGAAGGCATGAGGCTGTACAAAGAAAAGGATTATGCCGGGGCGACGGCCAAGTTTATCCAGGCATCACAAGTTGATCCCACCAGTGCCCTGGCAGCCAACAATGCCGGCTTCGCCCTCTACAAACAGGAAAAATTCAATGATGCGATCCAATGGCTGAATCAGGCCATTACGCTCGATCCCCGCCGCGCCATTGCTTACATGAACCTCGGCGATGCTTATATGAAGGTGAAGCGCGATGCTGAGGCCAAACAATCCTATGAGAAATATCTGGAGCTGGCCCCCACATCCAAGTCAGCCGACTATGCGAGGCAAAAACTGAAGGAACTGGCGCCCTGAAGCCGCTTTCATGATTGCTTCATCACCGGAGCACGCCACTGAGCATTGCGCTGAGCGGCAGCTTTGGGATAATCACCCAGCCACTCATAAGAAGGTTTCATGGAGCGCGAGAAGTATCTGGCCAGGCCAACTGTAAAGCTCTTCTTTTTCATCTCCTCGCGCCGGAGGACCGCTTGCCTCTGGGTGTCCGTGAGGTAGTCTTCCACAGTGCTGTTCTTGAGTGGCCTGATGCCCAGGTTGGAGCATACTTCATTTCTAAATCCCAAAAATGCTTGAAAAAGCTCCTGAGGTTGCGCGCCCGGGATATGGCGTCCGAGAGAGCGAGGCATACGGATAAATACTCCCGCAGCCAGAGGCTTTCGATCGGCAAAACCTATCTTCCAGTCCTGTTCGAGCGCGCTGACGACGCTGCAGCTCATAGACATCGGTTTTCTTCCAACTGGAAAGACTTGTCCAACTTCTACAAAGCACTGATATCGGGGATGCGTAAACAGGCGAAGAAAGATAGGGACCTGTTGGGCCTTGCCAATTGGCACCAGGCTGAAATCACCCAAAGAGACAAAACCCTGTCCTTCAAAAGCCCGCGTATATTGCTCTAACGCTGATGTATCAAGTTGCGGAAATTGGGCAGGGACCGCTGCCGGAAGCGAATAACCTTCAGGAACTGCGCTGGTTACCCGCTTTTTGACCGTAAAAATGGAAAAAATATGGACGATCCATGGCAAAGACTGGAGTCCGAAAGCCACCACAATGATCAGCCAGAAATACAACAGACTTCCTCTGAATTGGTTGGGGGGCACATGGCTTCTCTTAAGCAAGTCTTGATATTCCGATTTGCTGATCTCCTGCCACGCTCCCGAAAGCGCCGGGGCCAGGACATTGGTTGAGGGATTCAGGGCCGCGCCATTCAGCATCAGCGCTCCAGCGCCTCCTGCCCTCTCATAAAGATCGTTGGCATCTTTCTGATGGGCAGGGGCCGCATCCAGGACCAGGGAAAGATCGCCGCTCTGAGTCAGAGAAATTGGCAACACGGTCTGTCCCTGCTTTGCCACATAGTAAAGCTGCTTGTAGTGCCAGCCTGCATCTTTTAATGCTTTGTAAGGACTGGGACCCTCTTCATCCTCGTCATTCTGGTCATCAGCTTTGACGGTGCTGCGCAATTTTGCCTGGGCCTCGTGAATGGTGCTCCGTTCGGCTGGAGTAAGCTGCGTAAGACCATGCCCATTCCATTTCCAGCCAGGGCTGGAATCCTCCCAGGGTTGATATATCAAATCGTCGCCAAAGCTTGTCCACGTCCCTCTGCCAAAGTTGTCTGGTAGATCAAGCTTTTCGATCTTGCCTCCCGAGACGTGATAGGCCACCGTTTCCTGGCCAAAACTGTGCACATCACGGGTCATGAGCAGGAAAAGGAACAGAGAAGAATTTTGAGAGACCGAGTGCAGCTTGCGCTGTAAGAAATTCTCCGCTCTACCCATCTTGGCGGAGTCGCTGAAAACCAATAAGTCATCATCCTTCCATAAAGCGAACACGCCCGAACGGCGGACCATGACTGCATACTGCTTTGGCAGAAGATAGATCACTGCTCCGGCCACGGTCACAACGGCCAGGAAAATGAGAAGGATACGCTTTTTGCCCATGTTTGAATCCTATGCAGGCGGTTTTTTAGAGAATAAGAAATTTTGAACTCTGGGTAAGCTGGTTTCAAGCGAGAAACAGAACAGAGGATTACATGAGTAACGAGGATTGAGTGGACTTTCGTGTGTTCGCTCCATCCGCGTGCATCCGCGCAAATCCGAGGTAAGCTTTGAATTTGGTGCGCACAATCCGGATTGACAACTCACACATTCCAATTGAATGATAAGAATGGACCGCCAGAGAGACCGCCTCAGGTCGCCCGGCCAAGGAGAAAGATGAAGATTCTATATACGGCATCAGCAACTGCAACCGGTGGACGAAATGGCCATGTCAAGAGTTCAGATGGCTTGCTCAACATGGACCTGGCTATGCCCCCAGAAATGGGCGGCAAGGGCGGCGCAACCAACCCTGAGCAGATGTTCGCCGGCGGTTTTGCAGCCTGTTTCCTGAACGCTATGGAATACATCGCCCGGCAGAAGAAGATTGAAACCGGCGGGGCCACCGTTACCGGCAAAGTCGGAGTCGGCCCGAACGACACTGGCGCTTTTGGCTTGACGGTTGAGTTGGATGTAACCGTCCCCGCTCTGGCGCAAACCGACGCCGAGGCCTTGACGAACGATGCCCACAAAGTCTGCCCTTATTCGAACGCTGTCAAGGGAAACATCGACGTGAAACTGGTAGTGCACGGCCGCGACAACTAAAAAATTTGGCGAGGAGTATGGTTGTCAATCAGGCCCGTCAGCGCAAGAGACGCTTGAAAATAGCTCTGGTACGGCTTATTTAAGGAAATAAGAATCTGTTCGAAGGCCAAAAAAAATCTCGAACACGGAGGCAAAATTGCTTTGCCTAAATTTGCCGTGCCGGGCGTCTGCTGGCAGGGATATTTTCTGGATACCGAAGGAAATACTTTCGGCCTGTTTCAGCCCCGAAGGGGCGGAAGATAGTAGCCCAGGCGCGTACCGGGGTCCCCAGACTGCGCCGTTTTTGCGCAGTCTGGGGTGGTTAAGCCCTGGGTAACGTGGAAGATAGCAACCGAGTCCCGTAGGGACGACAGAGTTCTATACACTTAAGTCGAACCAAAGGCTAAACATTATGAACGCACCATCATATTTTGAAATTCAGGCTGATGACGTGAAACGGGCTGTAAATTTTTACAAAGAAGTTTTTGGCTGGAAATTCAGCAAATCTGAAGGTCTGCCGGTTGAGTATTGGCGGATAGAAACAGACGGGCCACGAGGCGGCCTCTTACAACGCCCAGCGAATGCGCCTCCTGCCCAGTCAGGAACAAACGCATTTGTCTGCTCGATGGAAATAAAGGATTTTGACTCCATAGCCAAGAAAATTCTCGAGCACGGAGGCCAAATTGCCTTGCCTAAATTTGCCGTGCCCGGCGTCTGCTGGCATGGATATTTTCTGGATACTGAAGGGAATACTTTCGGCCTGTTTGAGCCTGACCCGCAGGCAAAGTGATCTGTTAAGAACGATCCTCCTGACCTTAAGTGCAGCGGAGCAGTTCCTTCACTTCGTTCAGGATGACATCGACCCTTTCATTGACTGGGGTTATTTTCGCCATAAGATTGTCTTCATCACACCGAGAGCGGCGGTATTGCTATCCGTGAAAATCTTGCCTGCAGCGAAGATTTTCTTTGTTTTTGTTGCGGTAGGGACGAGGATTTCTCACCGCCCCCCGCGCGGATCCGTACTGGCGCACTTTAGCGCATACGGCTCTTACCTTGAGTGCTTAGCGTCGAAGCGCACCTCCGGGTAAGGATGCAGAATCCGCGGTAGAGGCAAGTACAGGCTAATG
>Ga0210408_10000092_pt1 | contig 142323 bp, 129 predicted proteins | sample IncBWH4MmetaG_FD_155471 | JGI IMG/M metagenome (GOLD analysis project Ga0210408, IMG submission 155471) | Forest soil microbial communities from Barre Woods Harvard Forest LTER site, Petersham, Massachusetts, United States - Inc-BW-H-4-M | ecosystem: Environmental > Terrestrial > Soil >... | reverse complement strand
TGGGTGATCTGCACGTGATAGCAGTCGAACTGCAGGCGCACGTTCTCACGCTTGGTCTTGGCGATCACGTCGGCGGCGTGCTCGACGCGCGAAAGGAAATAACCGGGCCGGTCGCGCGCATTGAGCGGCTCGATCAGGAGCTTGATGCCTTTCTCGCCCGCCGCGTCCGCCGCGCGGGCAAGATTGGCAACGAACACCGGATCGGCCGCCGGCCGCTGTTCCGACGGCACCAAGCCGGCGAGGCAATGCACCGCGTTGCCGCCGATCGCGACGGCGTAGTCGAGCGCCTGGCGGAACAGCGTCGCGAACTCCTGCTCGCGGCCGGGCACCGCGGCGAGCCCGGCTTCGCCCGGGCGCCCGAGCGCGGTGTTGAGCCCGAGCGCGGCAACGCCGTGGCGCTCGATCTCCGCCTTGAGCACGCCGGGCGCATGGTCATAGGGCATCTGAAATTCGACCGCGCCGAAACCCGCGGCCTTGGCCGCGCCGATGCGCTCGGGCAGCGGGCGCTCGGTGAAGAGATACGCGAGGTTGGCGGCGAAGCGGGGCATGGGGAAATCGCTAGGCGTGTCCTCTCTTTATCACTGCAGGCGGCGGCGACGCCAAATCCGTCAAGTGGGACGTATCCCATTCAACTATGGGCAATGTCCCAATCCAAAGCCGACAAGCCTTCATGTGCTCGGGAAATTATGCTGGTGGGCGTGGTTTTTCCGGCATTGCCCATCGTCTTGCCCACTTGACAGTGGGCCATTTTGTGGTTGACGCGTACGTATCTGCTTTGGTCTTCTTGGGATACGGAGCGCCCGGGCCATGAACGACGCCGTCCTGCGCGAGATCGCCGACTACTGCCGGCGCACCGGCGTTGCGGAATCGACCTTCGGCCGCCGCGCCGTCAACGACGGCAAGCTCGCGAGCCGGCTGCGCAACGGCGGGCGCATCACCACCGACACGCTCGACCGCATCCGCGCCTTCATGGCGACGAACGGGAGCGACACGCCGCGGCCGGCACCGAGCTACATCCCACCGCCGCCGGTCGCGCCGATGCTCTCGCGGCCGCTGCCGGGCCGCGGCGATCCCGCGCGCAACTTCCGCTTCTTCGACAACCGGCAGAAGTATCTGCTGTTCGTCAACACGTGCAGCGAAAAGTGGGTGGTGGCGCACCGCGTCACGCTCGAACTCGGCAACATTCATCCGCGCCCGCCGGCGGTGCGCGTGTTCGACGCCGGCGTCGGCGACGGCACGGTGCTGGCGCGGGTGATGCGCGCCATGCACGACCGCTTCCCCACCATGCCGTTCTACATCGTCGGCAAGGAGATCAGCCTCGAGGACATCCGCCTCACGTTGCAGAAAATGGCGGACCGTTTCTTCGAGCATCCGGCGAGCGTGCTGGTGCTGACCAACCTCGCCTACGCGGACGCGCCGTGGCTCACGGTCAAGTCGATGAGCGCGGCTTCGACGCTGGTGTGGCACGAGCTGCCGCTGGCCGGCAATTCCGCGCACAAATTCGAGGAGCAGATCACCGACCTCGAGCCGTTCCTGGCGGAGAACTGGAAGGCGGGCGTGAGCGCGAAGACCGGCAACCCGGTGTACGAGCGGCCGGTGGTGCTGGTGATCTACCGCGACGACCACAAGTTCCTGCTCGACCCGATCCTCCCGCGGCGCGGCGGCACCGCCGCCGACTACGATCTGGTGATCGCCTCGCAGCCCTACCGCGCCCGCGCGCCGGTCGAGTTCAAGGCGCGTCGCGTGATCGCGCCTCTTTCCCGCGCGCTCGGGCCGGGCGGCCGCCTGATCGCGATTCATTCCTACGGCAACGATCCCGGCCTCGAGATCATCCGCCGGGTGTGGCCGGGCGACCATCCGTTCACCACCGACCGGCATCAGATACTCAAGGCGGTCAAACACGAGCTCGGGCCGGCCGGGCGCGACTTGAATTTCAACGCCTACGCCGACAACCGCTCGATCTTCCGCTACGACATGCACACGTTGCCGTCGGAGATTTCCGACTCGATCGGCACCTCGACCCTGCTCGCCGCCTGGAACGCGGCGATCTACGTGGCGCAGGTCGAGGACGACCGGTTGTCGGAAGCCACCAACGACCGGCGCTATATCGACGCCACCCGCGACGTGCTGCGCGAGCACGGCGGCCTGTGGTTCCTCGACGAGTCGTACGTGATTTCAAGAAGAAGATCGTGACCCGTAGGGTGGGCTAAGGCCGCGCAGCGGTCGTGCCCACGCGTATAAACAAACACAGAACTCGTCATGCCCCGCGGAAGCGGGGCATCCAGTAAACACCGTCCGCAGTTCTATTTGATAGGTCTGTGTTTACTGGATCGCCCGCTTTCGCGGGCGATGACGAGCTCGGTATTTATCCGCGTGGGCACGCCCGCCTTCGCGCTATGCGCTTCGGCGGTCTTAGCCCACCCTACGGCATCCCCGCGATCTTCCGTGCGTCGCCGGTCAGTTCGAGGATGTGCATGCCGGTGTTGGCGCGGTCGACGACGTAGATGTAGCCGCGGTCGTCGACGTCGACGTTGTTGCTCTGGATCGCGACCTTGCAGCGCTCCTGGCCGTCGACCTTGATGCAGCGCTTGTCGGTCTTGTCGGTAATCGCCGGGACGAAGTAGCCGGCCTCCTTGGGATGATAAGGATCGCGGATGTCGACCGCGCGCACCCCGCCGTTGAAGAAGGTCACGAACACGAGCTTCTTGTCGTACATCGGCGCGATGAACTCGTTCGAGGAGTGCGCGCCGAAGCGGCCGCCGCGCTGGCAGAAGTTGCCGCTCGCCTCGGACGCCGTGTAGCTCGAGACGACCATCGGCCGCGTCTCAATGGTCACGTCGACGAACCACACCATCTGGCGCGGCTCCTGGCACTCGTTGAGGATTTCCTCGTCGACGATCATGACGATGTCGCGAACCGGGTCCTTGTCCTTGGCGAACTCGACGATCGGCATTTTGAGGAGCGGCAGGGTCGTGTGCGCCCCGTTGAGCGGCAACATCTCCAGCCGCCCGACCTCGGGATAGCGCAGGTTCTCCGGCGTCGGCTCCTTCGGCCCGTTGAGAAGCTTCTCGCGGTCGACGATCTGCAGCATGCCGCCCTTGTTGGTGCCGTAGCCGAGGTAGATGCGGTTGCCGGCGGGCCCGGTCGAGATCGGCCCGTGCAGTTCGGTCGGCACCGCGCCGGTCGAACCCGGCTCCTGGCCGGGCAGGCCGAAGTCGCGGACCTTCACCGGGTGCGCGGGATCGCTCAGATCGAACACCTGGGTCATGCGCCGCGTGCGCCAGCCGGGCGCGCCGGAAACGAGATAAGCGATGCCGGTGTCGCATTCCCACCAGCTCTTATGGGTGTCGTTGAGCCCCTCGACGATGCGCGTGATCAAGCTCGGATGCACGGGATCGGTGACGTTCCACATCTCATGCGCCTGCCCGCCGAACACGCGCAGCATGTAGACGGCGTCGCGGTCGGCCTTGGGCAGGGTCCTGCCGTCGCACACGCGCACCATCTGCGCGCCGCCTTGCTCGTAGTGGCCCTCGAGCCCCGGGACGTGGGCGAGATACTTGGGATGCGCCGGATCGGTCACGTCGACGATCGAGGTGCCGTTGAACTCGGGCTGCCCGGTGAGCGAATTGACGGGCTTCGGGATCTCCGGCGTGCCGCCGTGGTGGCCGATGTAGGCGATCCAGCGGTCGCCCTGGTGATGGATGGTCGGCTGATAGGCGCTGCGCGACTGCAGGTCGTTGTAGCCGACGAGGCGCATGTTGTTCGCCTCGGGCGGGTCGCCGACTTTCTGCATCTGCGCCGATGCGGGCGCGATCAACGTCACGAAAGCGAGCGCGAATAGCGCGATCTGTTTTTGTTTCACGTGATCCTCCGACTGCGGCACCAAATAATGTGCAACAAACTCCGCCGTCATCCTGAGGAGCGCCCGAAGGGCGCGTCTCGAAGGATGGACGCGGACTGCGTGCTTGCTGCCATCCTTCGAGACGCCCGCTCGCTGATGCGAGCGGGCTCCTCAGGATGACGATTGAGTTTGTTGCTAGTTTCCTTCGCGCCAAATCCCCAGCGCTTCCTGCACCGGGCGGTCGGAAATGCTGAACAGCACCGACTCCTCCGTCGCATTGTGGGCGTAGCGCTGCCAGGACGGCACCACGAACACGTCGTTCGGCGACCATTCGAGGGTCTTGTCGTCGAGCTTGGTCGTGCCCTTGCCTTCCACGCACACGAAGATGGTGCCGTCGGTCGAGCGGTAACTCTCGCCCTTGAAGCCCTTGGGCAGCAGCGCGAGGTGCGCGCCCATGGTGGGCAGCGCCCAACCGCCGGTGACCGGGTTGGCGTAGCGCACGCGCGCGCCGTGGCGCTTGTCGATGTCGCCGGCGCGTTTGAGCCGATCGAGGATCGGCCGCGTGCGCGCGTAGGTATAGTTGACGATCGGCGTCTTTTTCGACGAGGTCACGGCACCGTCGGGCAGCACGCCGGAGCCGTAGCGCGCCATGGAGTCGCCGTCTTCGCGGGCGGTCGACTGCGCTTCGTCGTCGAGATGCTCGGCGAACATCGATTCAAAGAAGTTGACGGTCGGCAGATCGAGCACGTCGAGCCACACCATCGGCTTGTCCGAGGTGTTGCCGTGGTCGTGCGCGTCCCAGTTGGCGGTGATCACGAAGTCGCCGGGCTTCATGATGCTTTTCTCGCCTTCGACGGCCGTGTAGGCGCCTTCGCCGTCGAGCACGAAGCGGATCGCCGAGGCGGAATGGCGGTGCGCCGGCGCGATCTCGCCGGGCATGATCAGCTGCAGCCCGGCGAACAACGTGTTGGTGGCGCGCGACTTGCCGCGCAAGGCCGGATTCTCCAGCACCAGCACGCGCCGCTCGGCTTCCTTGGCGGTGATCAGCTCGCCCGCCTCGGCGATGAGCGGGCGCACGTCCTTATAGTGCCAGACCTTGGGCGCGGCGACGCTCTTCGGCTCGGTGACGACCAAGCCTTTGAGCACCTCCCACAGCGGCGCCATGTCGTAAGCGCCGATGCGGTCGTAATAGCCCTGCCGGATGGCGTCGACGTTGTCCTTCGGCCCCGGCGCCTTCGCCGTTGCTTTCTTTTGCGCGGTTGCGACCGCCATGGCTTCCTCCATTTGGTGCGGGAACGGGCGTATCTTTAAGTATAGCAGATGGCCGCGGGCTATATAGGCGTCAACTCGCCCGAGAAGGAAGCATCCCCATGACTGACGATGCCGCCGACCGCCGGCAAATCCGCGAGCTGATCGAGAACTGGGCGCTGTGGCGCGATGGGCGCGACTGGGCGCGTTTTCGCACGCTGTGGCACGACGACGGCGTGATGAATGCGACCTGGTTTCAGGGTGGCGTCGACATGTTCATCAGGGCGAGCGAGGAGGGTTATCAGCGCGGCGGGCGGTCGCTCCACTTTCTCGGCGGCTCGAGCATCGACATTGCCGGCACCCGCGCGCTCGCCCAGACCAAGATGACGATCACGTCGCGTGGGCCGGTCGAAGGTGTCCTGTGCGATGTGGTGTGCACCGGCCGGTTCTACGATTTTCTCGAGAAGCGCGGCCGCTGGGGACTGGTGCTGCGCCAGCCGATCTACGAGATGGACCGCATCGACGCGCTCGATCCGTCGCAAACGCCCGCGCTCGACCGCAAGCTGCTCATGAGCTTTCCCGAAGGCTATCGCCACCTCGCCTATTTGCAGACGCGCGCCGGCCTCAAGGTCAAGCCCGACATGCCGGGCCGCGACGGGCCGGAAGTCGCCGCGCTCTACGCCCGCGGCGCGCGCTGGCTGAAGGGAGAGACGCTGTAGGATGGGTTGAACGCCCGCGAAGCGGGCGGAAACCCATCGATGGGTTTCGCTTCGCTCAACCCATCCTACGAAGCCATTTTCACGATGAATTTCGCGAAGCCTTCGAGCTGCTGTTTGATGATGGTGCGGGTGGGCTCGTCCTTGAGCACGCCCTTGTCGGGGTCGACCTTGGTCTGCGCCATGCCGATGAAGATTTCCGGTTTCCCAAAGGCGAAGGCGTCGAGGAAGATCAAACACTGGCGCAAGTGATACTGCATGCGTCCGCCGCCGAGCGGGCCTTGCGTCGCCGACTGGATCGCCACCGGCTTGTTGGCGAACGGCTGGTTCTGCATGCGCGAGACCCAGTCGATCGCGTTCTTGAGCACGCCGGGGATGGAATAATTGTATTCCGGCGTGACGAAGATCACGCCGTCGGCGGCGCGAATAGCCTCGGAAAGCGCGGTCGCCGGCGCCGGGAAACCGTCGCCGGTCTGCACGTCGGCGTTATAGAGCGGCATCACGAGCGTGGGCGAGCGCGTGATCTTCATGCCGGCGGGCGCCAGCTCCGGCAGCGTGTTCGCCACCATGGCGTTGTAGGAGCCCTTGCGGAGCGAGCCGCAAATGACGAGCACGTTGAGATTGCTGGCGTCGGCCATGATGGTCCCTTCATGTTGATGACCCGCGTCTTTACCCCAGCGCGGCGCGCGAGTTCAACCGCATCAGGCGCGGTTGCTGCCCCATGGACGCTGTGATACGGCCGCGCCTTCAGCGTCGTAGGATGGGTTGAGCGCAGCGAAACCCATCAACGCGAGGAGTAAGGCGCATGCCCGAGGCAGGCAAGATCGGCTGGATCGGCATCGGCCGCATGGGCTTTCCCATGGCGGAGCGGCTGCTCAAGGCCGGGCACAAGGTCGCGATCTGGAACCGCACCCGCGCCAAGGCCGAGCCGCTCGCCGGCGCGGGCGGACAAATCGTCGGGCAGCCGACCGACCTCGCCGAGGTCGACGTGCTGTTCTCGATCGTCTCGACTGGCAAGGACCTCGAAGAGGTGCTGTTCGGCGCACACGGCGTCGTCTCGGGCCGCAACGGCAAGCTGCCGTCGGTCGTGGTCGACTGCTCGACCATCGGGGTCGAGGAATCCGCCGCGATCCGCCGCCGCCTTTCCGAGCACAACATCGCCTTCGTGTGCGCGCCGGTGAGCGGCAACGCCAAGGTGATCAAGGCCGGGCGGCTCTCCGCCGTGGTGTCGGGTCCCGAAGCCGCGTGCAAGCGGGTGATGCCGCTGATCGAGGCGTTCGCGCCGCAGGGCGTATCCTACGTGGGCGACGGCGAACTCGCGCGCATCTGCAAGATCGCCCACAACGTGATGCTCGGCGTCGTCATCGAGAACCTGATCGAGATCACGCTGCTCACCAACAAGATGGGCGTGCCGCGCCAGGCGTTCCTGGCGTTCCTCAACAACAGCGTCATGGGCTCGATGTTCACGCGCTACAAGTCGCCGGCGCTGGTCAACCTCGACTGGACGACGACGTTCACGCCGGAGCTGCTGCGCAAGGACCTCGACCTCGGCCTCGAACTGGCGCGCGAGCAGGACGTGCCGATGCCGGTCACCGCCGCGGCGCGCGAAATGCTGCAGAGCCACTTCGGCGCGGCGACGCTCAAGTCCGATCCGGAAGGTTATTTACAAAAGGATTTCGCCGCGCTCGCCGAGACCATGGCGCTGATGGCCGGCATGAAGCTCGAGAGCGAGAATAAGAACGTCCCGACGGGATTGGAATAAATCTTATCCCTCCCCGCGAAGCGGGGAGGGTGGACGCGCGCGAAGCGCGCGGCCGGGTGGGGCTCGCGCCACAAACAGCAAATTTGAAGAGGCCCCCCACCCGTCGCCGCGCTGCGCGCGGCGACACCCTCCCCCTGCGGGGGAGGGATTAATGCACCGCGATCGCGGCCGTGGTGGTGGCGGGCTTGGCGACGGCGACGTCGATGGCGCCGGCGAGCTGCCGCGCCATGCAGTCGTAGCTCCAATCGTTGAGATGCAGGCCGTCGGGCGACACGAAGTCGGCGAAGGCCATGTGGCGCACTTCGTACCAGCTGCGCATGAGCGCAAAGCGGCGCAGCAAGCCGGCGCCTTCGTCGCGCGCTTCGGCGCGGATCAGCTCGACCATGCGGCGCGCGTGGGGCCGCGCGATCACTGCGGGCGCGTACTGCGGATCGATCAGGACGACGTCGGCGCCGGTCGCCTTGAGCCGCTCGATGCCCTGGCGGATGAGCGAGGCCTGGCCGGCGATGCCGGGATTATGCAGCAGCGCGTTGGTGCCGACCTGCCACAGGATGAGGTCGGGTTTCTGTTCGATAACGTCGCGGCTGAAGCGCGCCAGCATCTCGGGAGCATCTTCGCCGTTGATGCCGCGGTTGAGTACCTTGATGGACGCGTCGGGGAAGCGCTCCTTGAGCAACGCTTCGAGGCGCGCCGGGTAGGCGGCGGCCGAGGAGCTGGCACCGACCCCGAAAGTGGACGACGAGCCGACCGCCACGATCGTCACCGGCTTCGCCTGCTCAAGCCGGGCGGCCGTGCGGGCGAACCAGTGGCCGGCCGACAAGGCCTCGGCCGACACCGTGCACGCGGGTTTGCCCGGCCGCTCGGCGGCGGGCGCGATGACGGTCGAGAGTGCAAGCAGCAGCGTCGCGGACGCGGTCCGCGAAACGGCGGAGACGAAGTTCATCGAGATAAGCCCCAAAGCCCCAGCGCCAACCCTTAGCCCGTCTTGTTAACTCTACTGATTCAGCGGGCGTATTTGGGTATTCGCATTCCTGACATGAATGGCGGCTGAACGAATTTTGAATCTAAACCTATGTATAGCAATGCGCCGCACACCGCTTGATCGCCGGCGCGCAGAATGATTGGCTGCAGGTTCCTCCCACTACTCATCCCTTAACCATGCCCACTTCTCGCAACGTCACCGTCGTCTCGCACATCGACTGCCCGGGCGGCGGGCAGGTGTGGATCGACGGCACCACCCTCTACGTCGCGCACATGAAGGCGCCCGCCGGCACCTCGATCTACGACGTGGCCGATCCGCGTGCCGCGCGCCTGCTCGCACACGTGGAAATCCCGGCCGGCTGGCATTCGCACAAGGTGCGGGCGCAGGGCGGCGTCATGGTGGTCAACCACGAGCGCCACGGCGACGGCGGCGACCAGGCCTTCGGCGGGGGCTTAGGCATCTACGATGTATCGGCGCCGGCGCGGCCGCGGCTTTTGACCAAGTGGCGCACGGCGGGCGGCGGCGTGCATCGTTACGACTTCGACGGCCGCTACGCCTATCTCTCCTCGACCGCCGAGGGTTACGTCGGCAACATCGTCGTGATCCTCGATCTCAAGGACCCGGCGCGGCCGCAGATTGCCGGCCGCTGGTGCATTCCCGGCCAGGAGACCGCGGCCGGCGAGGCCGCTCCGGTCGGCGGGGTCAAGCCGCGCTGCCATCATCCGCTCCGCCTCGGCGACCGGCTCTACGTCTCCTACTGGCACCACGGCTTCTTCATTCTCGACGCGACGGACTTGGCAAAGCCGCGGCTCGTTTCGGGCCTCAACACCAGCCCGGCGCATCCGCACCCGACCCACACGTGTCTGGCGATGCCGATGCCGCTCAAGGGCCGGCGCATCATGGTGGTGGCGGACGAGGATGTGGCGAAGCTGCGGCCGTCGCCGCCGTCGTTCTCCTGGATCTTCGACATCACCGACGAGCGCCAGCCGCTGCCGATCGCGAGCTTCGACGTCGAGGGGCTCGACACGGACGGCGCGCCGCAACCGCCGATGACCGGCTGCCACCAGCCGTGCGAGGTCATCACCGGCACGGTGATCCCGTTCGCCTGGTTTGCGCAGGGGCTGCGTCTCGTCGACATCGCCGACCCGTTCCGGCCGCGCGAGGTCGGCTTCTTCAAGCCCGACCCGCCGGACGGCTGCGAGCGCGCATCGTCGAACGACGTGACGGTCGACGCGCGCGGGCTCATTTATCTGGTCGACCGCCAGCGCGGCGTGCACGTGCTGGAACGGACGGGTTAGGGCCGCGTTCTCTTTCCCTTTTTGCTTGCGCGGACTGGCTCTGTTTTCTGATGCCGATACGCGGCGCGCGGCTCTTCGAATTGGCCGGCCGGCCGTTCTGCTGTTTCCCTGGGGTTCAGACGTTCCCGCGCCGCTGCTGCAATGAAGCCAGAACGCGTTTCACCGGTTGCCTGAGCGGCCCGGTCGATGCGGTCGAGCAGCCGCTCGTCGATCGATATGTTCACGCGTACCGCCTTGGCCGGAAGCTCAGCGTCCAGGACGGCAACCATCGCGTCGGCAAAATCGTCGCCAAACTCCGGGTCGGCCTTGATCTCAGCGATGTCGCGGATCTTCGGTAACGGCTCGCCCACCTCAATCATGCTCTCGACGTGAAAATCGAGCGCATCGTGCCCGCGCCGCAGCGCCTCGTCGACGGTGGCGCCGCCGGAAACGCAGCCGGGAAAATCAGGAAATGAGATTCCGTAGGCGCCCGGCTTGCCGTGCACCAGTGCGACCACTGCCACCATCGCTCTCTCCGCAATTGTTGCCGCTCACCACCGCCAGCCGGCCTTGCGGTAGATCGAGCGTAGCGTTCCGATCGGAACTTCCTTCATGCCCATATCGACCGTGATCACCACTGGCTGGCCGGGCTTGTTGAAATTGACATGGTCGCTGCGGCCGGCGCGGCGCTGCCATCCATCCCGCTCCAAACGCCGGCGGACTTCGCTCGGGCGTTCGGACGCGTGCCGGGCCATGGGGTGGATTCCTGTATGTAGAAACTACACACTAAGGGCAAGCTCGACAAGGGTACTTTGTGTAGTTTTTCGCTAAAGCACCTGCCCTCGACCCGGCTTGCCGCCGCCCCACAATTCCGTAGGTTCGTGGCACGATTCATGGAGCATTGGCGGATGGCGGCACTGCAGTTCAATCCGGCGGACCCGGCGACCAACGCCGATCCGTTCCCGATCTTCCGCCGGCTGCAGGACGAAGACCCGGTGCACTGGAGCGATCCGGTGCGCGGCTGGGTCGTCACCCGCTACGACGACGTGCGCGCGATCGCGCTCGACCGCGCCATGTCGGCCGACCGGGTGCGGCCGTTCTTCGAGGTGCTGCCGGACGAGGCGCAGCGCCGGCTTGCCGACCTCAGCCACTATTTGACGCTGTGGGCGGTGTTCAAGGACCCGCCCGACCACACGCGCCTGCGCGGGCTGATGAACCGCGCGTTCACGCCGCGCGCGGTCGAGGCACTGCGCCCGAACATCGAGCGCATCGTCGACGATCTCATCGAGCCGATCGTCGAGCGCGGCAGCGCCGACCTTATCGCCGACTTCGCCTATCCGCTGCCCGCGAGCGTGATCATGGACATGCTCGGCGTGCCGCGCAGCGATCTCGGCGTGATGAAAGTCTGGTCGGACGACATCGCGCTGTTCGTCGGCATCGCGCGCGCAACGCCGGACAAATACGCGAAGGCGCAAGCCGGCACGCGCGAGATGGCGGCCTATTTCCGCCGCCTGGTGACGGAGCGCCGCAAGGCGCCGCGCGAGGACATGATTTCGGCGCTGATTGCCGCCGAAGAGCAGGCGCAGCATCTCACCGAGGACGAGATCGTCGCGACCTGCATCCTGCTGCTGTTCGCCGGGCATGAGACGACGGCGAACCTCATCGGCAACGGGGTGCTCGCGTTCCTGCGCCATCCGGGCGAGTTGGCGAAACTGCGGGCGCGGCCGGAGCTCGCCGCGGATGCGGTCGAGGAATGCCTGCGCTACGACGGGCCAAGCGGCGCGCTCGCGCGCGTGGTCGCGGTCGGGCACGACATGGGCGGGCGGCAGCTCAAGGCGGGCGAGCGCGTCTATGCCTGGATGAACGCCGCCAACCGCGACCCGCGGCGGTTCACCGATCCCGACCGGTTCGACATCGAGCGTCTCGACAATCGCCACCTCACCTTCGGGCACGGCGCTCACTTCTGCCTGGGCGCACCGCTCGCGCGGCTCGAGGCGCAGATCGCCTTTCCGCGATTGTTTGAACGGCTGCAGGGGCTGGAACTGACCACCGACGAATTCGAATGGATGGATTCGCTGATCTTGCGCGGGGTGAAGAAACTGCCGGTGCGGTTTCGGCCGGTGGGCGAGCGGCGCATCGCGGTTTAAGGAGGTTCACATGGCTTTCACGCTCTACAACGCGCCGCAATCGACCTGCAGCCAGCGCGTGCGCTTCGTGCTCAACGCGAAGAAACTTCCGTTCACCGAGATCAAGCTCGACCTGCTGGCCGGCGATCAGCTCAAACCGGACTATCTCAAGCTCAATCCCAACGGCGTGGTGCCGACGCTCGACGACGACGGGGAGATCATCATCGATTCCTCGGTGATCATCGAATATCTCGACGAAGTCGCGCCGCAGCCGGAAAGCTTCAGCCCCGCGGGGCCGGCCGAGCGTGCGAAGATGCGCGCGCTGATGCGCTTCATCGACGAAATGCCGGCGGCGGCGGTGCGGGTGCCAACTTTCAACCTCGCCTTCCTGCCGCGCTTCCAGGCGATGAGCGAGGAGGAGTTCACGGCGTTTGCCAATGCCAAGCCGCTGCGCCGCGAGTTCATGCTGGCCATGGGCCGCAACGGCTTTCCGCAGGCCGAGATGGATGCAGCGCTCGGCCGGCTCCAGCGCACGCTCGAGCGCATGGCGGACGCCATCGCCGCGAGCGGTGGCCCGTGGCTGATGGGCGCGCGTCCGACGCTCGCCGACATCGCGGTGATGCCGGCGATCGTGCGCATGGCCGACCTGGGGCTCGACAAAATGTGGGCGCAGATGCCGACGATCGGCCGCTGGTACGATTTGATCCGCGCGCATCGGGCCTTCGCGCCGACCTATTACCCGGGCTCGCTGCTGAGCGAGCGCTTCCCGCACCTGCGCGAACGGGCAGCGTTGCCGGCATAGGCGCTAACTGCGCTGCCCCTTGAGCATCCCGATGATGCCGAGATCCTCATCCAAGTCGGGCCAATGAATGCCCATCGGCATGAGCTCGAAATTGCCGCGCTGCTGTGCTGACGCACCCTTCAAGCGCGGATACCAGTCGAGCGGCGTTGCGTCGCAATCTTGCGCCCGTCATGAAGCGTCACGACGAGTTCATCTGTAGTGAACTCAAGGGCACGTGGACGCAGGTCGCCGACGTCGATCTCCAAAGTGCTCACTCCCCCGCCATCGGCCCCCACCCGGCCGCGCCTGCGGCGCGGCCACCCCCCCTTCGGGGGAGGGATAAGCCTCAATACCTGTTCGCGATCGGCAGCTCCTCGGCCGGGAACAGGGTGATCACCCGGCAGCCCTTGTCGGTGACGACGACCTCCTCCTCGATGCGGGCGGCGGAATAGCCGTCGCTCGCCGGGCAATAGGTCTCGAGCGCGAACACCATGCCTTCCTTGATCTCGGTCGGGTGATCGAGCGAGACGACACGCGAGATGATCGGGCGCTCATGGATGGCGCAGCCGATGCCGTGGCCGAACTGCAGGCCGAACGCCGACATCTCGTCGGGGAAGCCGAAGTCGGGCGCCTTCGGCCACACACTGCACACCTTGTCGGTCGAGACGCCCGGCTTGATCAGCGCGATCGCATTGTCGAGCCATTCGCGCGCGCGTTTGTAGGCGTCGTGCTGCACCGGCGTGGCGCGGCCGACGTTGAAGGTGCGATAGTAACAGGTGCGATAGCCCATGAACGACTGCAGGATGTCGAAGAACGCCTGGTCGCCCGGGCGTAGCATGCGGTCGGTGAAATTGTGCGGGTGCGGGTTGCAGCGTTCGCCCGAGATGGCGTTGATCGCCTCGACGTCGTCGGAGCCATGGCGATAGAGGAACTCGTTGACCTTGGCGACGATGTCGTTCTCGCGCACGCCGGGTTTGAGCTCCTCGTGCACCAGGTGGTAGGCGCCGTCCACCATGGCGGCGGCGCGATTGAGCAGCGCGATCTCGTCCGCCGATTTGATCTCGCGCGCTTCGAGCATGGTCTGCTGGCCGTCGGCGATTTTCAGCCCCGCCTTCTGCAATTCGAACATCATCGGCGGCTCGATGATGTCGACGCCGACCGGCATGTCGGCGACGCCCGCCTCGCGGATGAGCGAGGCGATCTCCTCGGCGTGGCGCTTCATCAGGCCGAACGAGGGCGAGACCGTGCCGCGCAGGCCGATCAGGCCGGCCTTGCAGTTCTCCGGCGCAAGCCACGGCGTATAGAGTTTGTGGTGCACCGCCGCCGAGCCGAAGTCCCACAGGATCGGCTCGCCGCCGCGCGCGAGCAGCGCCCAGCGGCACAGCTTGTCGCGCTCCCACTCGCCGATCTTGGTCGAGGTGACGTAGCGGATGTTGTTGACGTCGAAGACGAGCAGCGCGCCGAGATCGGATTTCTCCAGCGCCTGACGCACGCGCGACAGGCGATAACGATGCAGGCGCCGGTAATCGACGCGCTCCTCGAAATCGACCCCCATGGTGCCCAGCGCCGGCAGCGCGCGGCCCCAGTTGTAGCGCGGGTTGATGTCCTCGGCGCGGATTTCATGAACGGCCTGATCCATGGGCGGCTCCCGTTGGCGGAATGAGATGATTGGGCGGGATCATAGGGCATCGAGGTGTACGAGGCGACCACCGGTCGCGCCGCAGCTAACCCTCCCCTGGAGGGGGAGGGCGGCGAGCGCGAAGCGCGAGCCGGGGTGGGGTGAATCGCCCGAAGCGCGAGCATCAACCGCCGGCGCTGCGCGCCGTTCACCCCACCCCGCTCGCCTTCGCTTCGCTGCGGCGAGCGACCCTCCCCCTCCAGGGGAGGGTCGGGTGCGCTCCTGTGAGGCCTCGGCCTCAGCCCTGCGTCAGGACGTGGACGGAGAAATATTCCGCCGGATCGGTGAACACCGCACGCGTGATCCAGCCGGCGCCGCGGGCGACCGCGGCGAAGCGCGCGAGCGTGTATTTGTAGCTGTTCTCGGTGTGGATGGTTTCGCCGGCGCGGAACGGGATGGTACGGCGCGCGACCTGGACCTTCTGGCGCGTGAGGCTTTGCAGGTGCATCTCGATGCGCGAACGCGCCGAATTGTAGAAGGCGCGGTGCGCGAAGGCATCGAGATCGAAATCGGCGCCAAGCTCGCGGTTGATGCGCGTCAAAACATTCATGTTGAAACGCGCGGTAACGCCGGCGGCGTCGTTATAGGCGGCGTTGAGCACGCGCTCGTCCTTGACCAGATCGACGCCGACGATGAAGCGCGACGACGGCCCGAGAATGCGGGCGGCGCGGCGCAGGAAAGCGTCCGCCTCGTGCGGCTCGAAATTGCCGATGGTCGATCCTGGAAAGAATCCGACCAGCGGACGTCCGCGCACCTGCGGCGGCAGCTCGAACAGGCTGGTGAAATCCGCCGCCACCGGGAGCACCTTGAGATGCGGATAATCATCCTGCAGGCGCGTTGCCTCGGCGCCGAGGAACTCGGCCGAAATATCGACCGGCACATAGGCGGCGAGCGCCGGCGCGGCATCGAGCAGCACGCGCACCTTGGCGGTCGAGCCGCTGCCGAACTCGACCAGCGCCGTGCCGGGCGCAAGCTCGCCCATGATGCGCGCGCCGTCGCGGCGCAGGATGCTCATCTCGGTGCGGGTCGGATAATATTCGGGGAGCCGCGTGATCTGCTCGAACAGCTGGGAGCCTGCGGCATCATAAAAATATTTGGCGCCGAGCCGCTTGGGATCATCGGTGAGCCCGGCGATCACATCGGCCAGGAAGGTTTCCTGCTCGTCGCGGTCAAGCCCGAGCGCGTGGCGAAGGATCACGTCCATGGCCGGCCTCCAACTCTACTTCAGCAGCCGAAGTCGGCCAGGCGCAGCCCGCTGAACTGCCAGCGCGCCGGCGGATAGAAGAAATTGCGATAGCTCAGGCGCGAATGGCCTTGCGGGGTCGCGAGCGAAGAGCCGCGCAGCACCATCTGATTGATCATGAACTTGCCGTTGTACTCGCCGAGCGCGCCGTCCGCGGCGACGAAGCCTGGATAGGGCGCATACGCGCCGCGCGTCCATTGCCAGACAACACCGAACGCGTCGGAAAGTTCGCCCGCGCGCGCGGCGATTTCCCATTCCGCTTCGCTCGGCAAATGCTTGCCGGCCCAGCGCGCGAAGGCGTCGGCTTCGTAGTAGCTCACATGCAACACCGGCGCGGCGGGATCGACCGGGCGCAGGCCGCCCAAGCCGAACGCGTGCCAGCGGCCGTCGACCTCGCGCCAATAACCGGGCGCGCGCCAGCCTTCCGCCTCGACCACCGCCCAGCCGTCGGAAAGCCACAGCGACGGCGTCGCGTAGCCGCCGTCGTTCATGAACGCGAGCCATTCGGCGTTTGTCACCAAGGCGCGGGCGATGCGCACCGGCCCGGCGAGCACGCGATGGGCGGGACCCTCGTTGTCGAAGGAGAAACCGTCACCGTCGTGGCCGATGGTGCGGATGCCTTCGGGGATTTCGACGAAGCCTGCCGCCGGCGTGGGCGCGGGCGGCTGCCAGGCAGCGTCATAGGCCGGCAATGTCGGGTTCTGGTCGAACGCGTGGAGAATATCAGTAAGCATCAATTCCTGATGCTGCTGCTCGTGATTGAGCCCGATCTCGACGATCGGCGCAATGCGGGCGAGCGCCGCTGGGCTCGCCTGCGCGATCAATTCGGCGACCGCGGCATCGACATGGGAGCGATAGGCCGCGACCTCCGCGGTGTCCGGACGCGTGAGCATGCCGCGCTTGGGCCGCGCATGGCGCGGGCCGGCGGCGACGTAATAGGAATTGAACAGATAGGCGAAGCGCTCATCGAACGGCCGATAGCCGGGCGCGTGGGGCTTGAGCAGGAACTCCTCGAAGAACCACGTGGTGTGGGCGCGATGCCACTTGATCGGGCTCGCGTCCGGCATCGACTGGACCACCTGGTCCTCGGCCGAAAGCGGCGCCGCGCGCCGCTCGGTCTCGGCGCGGACCGTCACATAAGCGTCACGCCAATTGGCGGCGGGATCGGTGTCGCGGCGGCCCTCCGCCGCGCTCCGCTCAATCGCGATACTCGTCATCAAAACTCCCGGGGGCGAACAACGACGGCAGCTTTTCGGGGAGGCGGCAACCAAGTAGAACCGGTCGAGCGGTATTTTGTTCCAGCCACAGATGGGGGGCAATTGGGCCGGTGCAACCCCTAAAGCGTGATGGCTTTTCTTCGAATCGCCATCCCGCTTTAGGTTATTGCTGGAGCATGATGTTTTCCGAAAACCGGTACCCACTTTTCGGCATCATGCTCTAGCCCGATCGCGATAATTCGGCCTGGACCGTAACGTCCCCTGCCTGGAGGCGTATCATGACCAAGACCGTCGAACTCGAGCCGGTGCATCCGAAGCCCGAGGAAGCCGCGCACATGCCCTACGCGCCGGCCGTGCGCATCGTCGGCGCCTGCGACCTCATGTTCATCTCGGGCGCGACGCCCTCGCCGCTCTATCACCACCACCCCCACGTCGACGCCGAGCACGTGCATCCGCACGACATCGGCGAGCAGACCCGGCGGGCCATGGACTCGATCAAGTCGATCCTCGACCGCGTGGGCGCGAGCTTCCGCGACGTGGTGAAGGTCACCAAATATCTCACCGACATCCGCGACTTCGACGGCATGCACGCGGCGATGGCGCCGTACTTCGGCGACTGGCGTCCGGCGAGCACTACGTTGTGCGTCAACCAGCTCAGCTCGCCCGGCGCGCGCGTCGAACTCGACATGATCGTGGCCTTGCCGAAGAAATAATGACGCTCGCTCTTCCGCCTCGTCTGCAACGCATCGTCGAGGCCGAATATCCGCGTTTCTCGGCTGCCGAGATGGAGCGGCGGCGTGCGGCGATCGCGCACCTGCTGGCCGCGCACCATCTCGATCACCTCGTCTATTGCGGCTTCAATCGCACCGGCTCGGCGGTGCAATGGCTCACGCAATGGCCGGTGACCGCCGAGGCGGTGGGCGTGTTTTCGCCGGGCGAGGCGGACGCGCCGTTCGTGCAATATTTCAATCACGTGCCGTTGGCGCATGAGCTGGCCGAACGCGCCGAGGTCGCGTGGGGCGGAGAGTCATCGATCGGCGCAGCTATTACGGCGCTCGCGGCGCGCGGTGCAAAGACGGGACGCGTCGGCGTTATCGGCCCGCTGCCGTTCGATCAGCACGCGCGTCTTGCCGAACGCTACGGTCCGCTCGTCAATCTCAACAAGCCGTACGTGCGATTGCGCATGATCAAGTCGGCGGAGGAGATCGACTGGCTGCGCATCGGCGCCGCGCTCGACCGCGGGCTCATGGCGCTGCGCGACGGGCTCGCGCCGGGCCTCACCGAGCGGCAACTGGGCGATCTGGTCGAGCGCGCCTACGTCGCCGACGGCGGCACCAACGTGATTCATTTTTTCGCGGTGACGCCGATGCACGCGCCGACGCGCGCGGTGCCGGCGCAGTTTCCCTCAACGCGGCGCGTGACGCGCAGGGACGCGGTGGTGACCGAGATCGCCGCGGCGTTCTGGGATTATCCCGGGCAAGTGCTGCGCAGCTTTGCGGTCGGCGTCGAGCCGCCGCCGCTCTATCGCGCGCTGCATGAAACCGCGGACGCCGCCTTCGACGCCATCGCCGCCGTGCTCAAGGACGGCGCGACGCCGGCGCAGGCCATCGCCGCCGCGGGCGTGATCGAGAACGCCGGTTTCACCACCTGCGACGATCTCCTGCACGGTTACGGCGGCGGCTACCTGCCGCCGATCCTCGGCTCGGCGAGCCGTCCGGCCGGCTCCATTCCCGACGAACCGTTCCGCGCCGGCATGACCGTGGTGATTCAGCCGAACGTGATCACCACGGACGGCAGCGCCGGCGTGCAGACCGGCGAACTGGTGCTGGTGACGCGCGACGGCATCGAGCGCCTGCACCACGTCCCGCGCGGGTTCGTTCAGGTGTAGCTATTCCGCAGCCTGGTCGGTTTTGACGCTGCGCTTCGCCCAGTAATCGGGATCCTGCTTGGAGCGCACCAGGTTGTCCAAATCCTCGAAGCCCGGCGCCATCGACGCGTCGGTCCCGGCGAGGATCTGATGATGCTCGATGTCGAGCGTACGCAGCCAGCGCTGCTGCCCCATGGTGATCGCAACGAAATAGCCGATCTCGACCAGCTCGGGTTCGGAGAAATGCTTGCGCAGGCGCGCCCAGAACTTGTCGTCGGTCGGCAAATCCCAGGTGATCGCCTCGGCATAGGAGAGCGCCGCCTTCTGCCGTTCGTCGTAACGGTCGGAACGCTCGAAATCGATCAGGTCGCGGTAGTCGTCCTCGATCAGCCCGGCGCGCGCACCTTTCATCGAGCGCTGGTTGCCGCAGTATTCGCATTTGACCGAGCGCGAGACGTAGACGCGGCACAGCTCCTTGATGCTGTGGTCGGCAACGCCTTCCTTGAACACGGTGCGCCAAGTGTTGGCAAAGGACCAGAACGCCGCGGGCACATGCGCGCGCACCGCCTGGCTCTCGGGTCGCGGAGTGCCTTCGCGCCGGCAGCGGTCGAGTTCCGCCAGCATGGCCGGATCGGTGATGGTCGCGGGATCGACGTAGCTGATGCGCGGCTGTTTCATTTTGTTACTCCCGGCGGCGCGGTTATGCGGCTGCATACTACTGGCTTGTCGAGCGATCAACGCCGGCCCCCTTGGCGCACCACCGACAACAGTCGTAACATACGCCATCCACTATTCCCGAAGAGGTCGCGGCCAGAAGGCTCCGACGTAGGAAGGCCCTCATGGAGAAGATGAAGGTCGATCGCCGCAAGTTTCTCGCCGGCGTCGCAGGCGCGAGCGCGGCCTCGACAATGGCGGTGCCGCAAAGCGCGGCCGCCGCACCGGCCGTCAAGTTTCCTTCCGCCGCGGCCAACGCCGCCGAGACGCTGGTGCCCGCTGCACTGCCCGCTTCGGCGGGACGGCCCGGCTCCGATTTCATGGTCGACGTGATCCGCTCGCTCGGCATCGAGTACATCGCCGCCAATCCCGCATCGAGCTTCCGCGGCCTGCAGGAATCGATCGTCAATTACGGCGGCAACGCCAAGCCCGAGTTCCTCACCTGCATGCACGAGGAATCCTCGATCGGCATGGCGCACGGCTATTTCAAGATCGCCGGCAAGCCGATGGGGGTTCTGTGCCACGGCACGGTCGGCCTGCAGCACGCCTCGATGGGCCTCTATAACGCGTGGTGCGACCGCGTGCCGGTGATCACGATCCTCGGCAACATCGTCGACGCGACCAAGCGCCGGCCTGGCGTCGAGTGGCTGCACACCGCGCAGGACGTCGCCGCGATGGTGCGCGACTTCACCAAATGGGACGACCTGCCCGGCTCGCTTCAGCATTTCGCCGAGTCGACGGTCCGCGCCTACAAGATCGCGACCACGCCGCCGATGGAGCCGGTGGTGATCGTCGCCGACGGCGGGCTGCAGGAAGGACCGATCAGCGACGGCGAGTCGCTCACGATTCCGCGCCTCGTCGCGACCGCCCCGCCGCAGGGCGACGCCAGCGCGGTGCGCGAAGCGGCGCGGCTCCTCGCCAACGCGGAAGCGCCGGTGATCGTCGCCGATCGACTCGCCCGCACGCCCCAAGGCATCAAGCTGCTGGTCGAGCTGGCCGAGACGCTCAATGCGCCGGTGATCGACCAGCGCGGCCGCATGAACTTCCCGACCGCGCATTATCTTTGCCACAGCGAACGCGCGCGCGGCCTGATCGGCCAGGCCGACGTGATCTGCGGGCTCGAGCTGACCGACTACTGGGGCACGGTCAACGCCTATACCGACAATCACGAACGCACGACGACCGCGCGCACCAAAGCGGGCGCGAAGCTCATCAGCATCGGCGTCGGCGACCTCTACACCAAATCGAACTATCAGGACTTCGAGCGCTTCGCCGCGGTCGACGTCCCGATCGCCGGGGACGGGGAGGCGACCCTGCCGGCGCTGATCGAGGCGGTGAAGGCCACGCTGTCGCCCGAGCGCCGGGCGGCGATCGCCGGACGCGCCGAGGCGATGCGCAAGGCCCATGCGACGATGCGCGAGCGCCAGCGCGTCGATGCGACCTACGCCTGGGACGCGAGCCCGGTGTCGACCGCGCGCCTCTCGGCCGAGCTGTGGGGCGCGATCAGGAACGAGGACTGGTCGCTGGTGTCGCCCGACAATTTCATCAGCCGCTGGCCGCACCGGCTGTGGACGATGGAGAAGCATCATCATTTCATCGGCGGGTCGGGCGGCGCGGGCGAAGGTTACGGCCTGCCGGCGGCGGTGGGCGCGGCGCTCGCCAACCGCGCGGCCGGGCGGCTCTCGGTCAACATCCAATGCGACGGCGACATGATGTACGCGCCGGGCGCGCTGTGGACGGCGGTGCATCACCAGATCCCGCTGCTCACGGTGATGCACAACAACCGCGCCTACCACCAGGAAACCATGCACCTGCAGCGGCTCGGCAACCGGCGCAACCGCGGCGTCGACCGCGCCGGCATCGGCACCACGATCACCAACCCGAATGTCGATTATGCCAAGCTCGCGCAGTCCATGGGCATGTGGGCGGAAGGACCGATCGAAAATCCGGCCGATCTCGGTCCGGCGCTCACGCGCGCGGTCGCGGTGGTCAAGCGCGGCGAGCCGGCCCTCCTCGATGTCGTCACACAGCCGCGGTAGGGACGAGTCATGCGTTGCGTGCTGATTCCTGCGCTTGCAGTTGCCAGCCTTCTTGCGGTCGGTTTCGCGCGGGCCGAACCTTCCGCCGCCAACGGCCACGCGCTGTTCGTGAAAGTCGGCTGCTACCAATGCCACGGCTATCTGGGGCAGGGCGGCGGCGCCGGCCCGCGCATCGCGCCCGATCCGCTGCCGTTCGACGGACTTGCCGCTTTCGTACGCACGACTTCGGGGGAAATGCCGCCCTATACGACGACACTCCTCTCCGACAGCGACCTCGCCGACATCTACGCCTATCTGCAATCGATTGCGCGACCGCCGGCGCTCGCCGCCGTGCCGCTGCTCAAACAATAGGACTGGGACGCAGCCGATGCCGGGCAACAACGATCTCGTGCGCATTCCGAGCGTGTTGATGCGCGGCGGCACCTCGCGCGGGCCGTTCTTCCTGCGCTCGGATTTGCCGGCGGATGCGGCGGCGCGCGACGCGGTGCTGATCGCCGCCATGGGGGCCGGGCACGAGCTGCAGGTCGACGGCATCGGCGGCGGTCATCCGCTCACCAGTAAGGTGGCGATCGTCGGACCGTCGAAGACCCCTGGTGCGGACGTGGATTATCTGTTCGCCCAAGTGAAAGTGCGCGAGCGCGTGGTCGACACCTCGCCCAACTGCGGCAACATGCTGGCGGGCGTCGGGCCGTTCGCGATCGAAACCGGCCTGGTGCCGGCGAGCGACGGCACGACTCTCGTGCGCATCCACAACGTCAACACCGGCAAGCTGATCGAGGCGCGCATCGCGACGCCCGACGGCCACGTGACCTACGACGGCAACGCCGCGATCGACGGCGTTCCCGGCACGGCGGCGCCGGTTTACCTCGCCTTCATCGACGCGGCGGGCTCGAAGACCGGATCGCTGTTGCCGACCAGCGCGCCGGTCGACCGCATCGGCGAGATCAACGTGTCATGCGTCGACGCGGCGATGCCGGTGATGATCGTGCGTGCGCGCGATTTCGGCAAGACCGCGCGCGAGACGCCGGCGGAGCTGCAGGCCGACCGGGCGTTCATGGCGCGGCTCGAGCAGTTGCGCATTGCGGCGGGCGCGCGCATGGGCATTGCCGACGCGGCCGACCGGGTGATCCCGAAACCGGTGCTGGTCGCGCCGCCAGCGCGCGGCGGCACGCTCGCGGCGCGCTATTTCATGCCGCACGAATGTCACAACGCGCTCGCCACCACGGGCGCGGTCGCGCTCGCGACCGCCTGCGCGACGCCCGGCACCATCGCGGCCGAGATTGCCGGGCACGTCGACCTGCCGGCGACGCTCTCGTTCGAGCATCCGTCCGGGCGGCTTAACGTGCGCCTCGAACAACGCGACGGCGCGGCCCAGCCGGTGGCCGCGATCGTGCGCACCGCGCGACGCCTGTTCGAAGGCGCGGTGCTGGTGAAACGCTCCGCCCTGAAAGTTCCCGAACCCGCATGAACGAAGCGAGGCCTCCCATGAGTATCAGCGTAGAGAGGACACGCCGCATCGACGTGCTGCTCGCCGAATACGGCGAGAGTCACCAAAACCCGACCAACAAGACCATCCATTGGATCGCGGTGCCGGTGATCGCCTGGTCGGTGATCGCCATCCTGTGGGTGCTGCCGACGCCGGGATTCTTTCCGGCGCATGCTTACGTCAACTGGGCGACGATCGCGTGCGCGCTCGCGGTCATCTATTACCTGACGCTGTCGATCCCATTGGCGATCGGAATGGCGGCGTTCAGCATCATCGCCATCGCGATCATCCGGCAGGTCGAGACGCACGTCTCGATCAAGATCGAGTGGATCGCCGGCGCATTGTTTGTCTTCGCCTGGATATTCCAATTCGCCGGCCACGAGATCGAAGGCAAGAAGCCGTCGTTCTTCAAGGACCTGCAGTTCCTGCTGATCGGTCCGGCGTGGCTCATGCACTTCCTGTTTCGCCGGCTGGGGATTCCGTATTGAGTAATGACCACGGCTCGTCATCGCCCGCGAAAGCGGGCGATCCAGTAACCACAGACCTTTAGAATGGAATTATGGTTGGTGTTTACTGGATGCCCCGCTTTCGCGGAGCATGACGAGTGAGAATTTGTTTCGGGGAGGACTCAGGATGTTGCGCTCTTTGGCCGTGGTCGGCGTTGCGCTCGCGTTTGCATGTCTTCCACCGATGCATGGCAATGCCGAGGAAGAACCGCCGATCACGCTCAAGGCGATGGGCTCGTTTCACGTCGGGGGGCGGCTGATCGAGGTCAGCGGACAACCGGTCAAGGAGGTGACGCTCACGCCGGGCGGCGTGCCGGCGCGCATCGACCCGAACGGCAAGTATCAGGTCGAGCAGATGTACGTGCAGTATTTCATTCCGCAGGACGAGCGGGGCGCGGTGCCGCTGTTGCTGTGGCACGGCGGCGGCTTGAGCGGGGTGAGCTACGAGACGACGCCGGACGGCCGCGAGGGCTGGCTCAATTATTTCCTGCGCCGCGGCTGGGCGGTCTACAACTCCGACGCGGTCGAGCGCGGGCGCGCCGGCTGGACGCAATATCCCTCGCTGTTCGGCGAGCCGGTGTTCCTGCCGGTCGCCAATCCGTTCGAGCGCTTCCGCATCGGCGACGGCGCGGGTTCATACGCGGACGATCCGGCCCGCCGCCGCGTCAACGCGGGGAGCCAGTTTCCCGTCGAGGCTTACGAGAATTTCCCCAAGCAACTCTCGCCGCGCTGGCTCACCACCGACGACGCCATCACGGCCGCGTATATCGCGGAGGTCGACCGGGTGTGTCCGTGCGTGATTTTGTTTCACAGCCAGGGCGGCCAGTTCGGCTTCAAGGTCGCCCAGGCGCGGCCCGACAAGGTCAAAGCGCTCGTCGCGGTCGAGCCGGCCGCGTTCGGCGATCCGCTGAAAGCCGGCGCGCTCAAGGATATTCCGGTGCTGTTCGTCTACGGCGACTACATCGAGCGCGATTCGCGCTGGCCGAAAATGCACCAGATGGGTCTCGACTTCGCCGAGAAGATCACCGCGGCGGGCGGCAAGGTCGAGGTGTTCGAACTGCCCAAGCTCGGCATCAAGGGCAATTCGCACATGGTGATGATGGACAAGAACAATCTGGAAGTCGCCGCGATTATTCAGAAATGGCTGAGCGAGAGGGGGTTGGTGCGATAGTGAACAATTGTATCGCGCTCGTCATCGCCCGCGAAAGCGGGCGATCCAGTAACCACCGGCCCTTCAAATAATACTGCGGCCTGTGTTTACTGGATGCCCCGCTTTCGCGGGGCATGACGACCGAGTGTGTGTTTGCATCACTCTTCGAACGTCAAATTCGCCGCCTTCACCACCTCGGCAGTGAGCTTGATGTCGGCCTCGATCAGCCGGCGCAGCTCGTCGGAGGGAATGCCGCCGGGGTCGACGCCCAGCGCCTTGAGCCTGTCGGCGACCTCGGGCGATTGAATCGCGCGGCGCAGCGCGTCCTCGACTTTCTGGGTGATCGCCGGCGGCGTGCCGGCCGGCGCAAACAGCCCGCTCCACAGCCCCATGTTGACGTCGGGCAGTCCGGCTTCCGCCATGCTCGGCACGTCGGGAAGTTCGGCGAGCCGTTTCGCGCCGGTCACCGCGAGGGCGCGCAGCTGCCCGCCCTTGACCAGCGGCACCGTCGGCGGCGGATCGGCGATGGTGAGCAGCGTCTGGCCGGAGATGACGCTGAGCACCATTTCGTTGCTGCTCTTGTACGGGATCGCGACGCCCGGCATGCCGGTTTTGAGCTTGAGCAATTCGGTCGCGATGGTGAAGCCGGGCGCCGAGGTCGCGTAGTTGGCCTTGTCGGCATGGGCTTTCGCCCAGGCCACCAGGTCGGCCACTGTTTTCAGATCGCGCGACGCCGCGACCACCAGCACCAGCGGAAACGAACCGATCAGGGTGAGCGGCACGAACGAACGCAGCGGGTGATACGGCAGGTTCGGATAGATCGCCGGCGCAACCGACATGGCGCCGGCGGCGCCCACCAGCAGCGTGTAGCCGTCCGCCGCCTGCCCGGCGACGTAGGCCGCGGCGAGACGGCCGCCCGCGCCGGGACGGTTCTCGATCACGACCGATTGGCCGATCAGCTCCGTGAGCTTCTGCCCGACCAAGCGGGCGAAAATGTCATTGCCGCCGCCCGCCGCGAAGCCGACGATCAACCGGATTACACGGTTCGGATAGTTCTTCGTATCGTCCTGTGCGCGCGCGTCGCGCAACGCGGCGGCCGTGAGCGCGGCGGATGCCGCGCCCACCAGCCGCACGATGTCCCGGCGGTTTCTCACGTTTTCTCCGCTTGTAGAGTTTATTCCACCGGCGCCGCCTCGACGGCACCGCGGCGCCCGGGCCGGCGCATGAAAAAGATCAACAGCGCCACCGGGACGCTCACGATCAGCATGAGTTTGAAATCGTTGCCATAGGCGATGATCTGCGCCTGGCGCGTGATCTCGTCGTTGAGTCCGATCAACCCCTTCGCCCGCGAGGCGTTCCAGAACAGATAGGCGCTGCCCGTTTGCAGCATACGATTATACGGGGTCACGCTCTCGGCGATCCGCGCGTGCATGATCTGGGTATTCTGCGCCAGCAGGAACGAGGTCACGGAAATCCCGATCGCGCCGCCGACGTTGCGCATCAGGCTGAACAACGCGGTCCCTTCGGTGCGCAGCTCGGGATCGAGGGTCGCAAACGAGATCACCTGCAACGGGATGAACACGAAGCCGAGCCCGAATCCCTGGATGATTGTCGTGACCGAAAGCGACCACGCGCTGACTTCGGGGGTCCAGCCGCTCATCTCCCAAAACGAAGCCGCGAGCATGAAGACGCCGATGAACATCAGCCAGCGCGGGTCGATGCGGTTGGCGAGGCGCCCCGCCACCAACATGGCGACCATCGTGCCGGCGCCGCGCGGCACCATCAGCAGGCCGGCGTCGGACACGGAGTAGCCGCCGAGCGTCTGCAGATAGGGCGCCAGCAGGGCGGAACTCGACAGCAGCACGGTGCCGACCGCGAGCATCACCAGGATGCCCGCGACGAAATTCATGTCGCGAAAAATGCGCGGGGTGATGAACGGCTTATCGGCGGTGAACATGTGCACGAGGAACAAATAAAATCCCAGCACCGCCAGGATCAGCTCGGTCACGATTTCGGCGGAGCTGAACCAGTCGAGCTGCTCGCCGCGGTCGAGCATCAGCTGGAACGCCCCGAGGCACAGGCTGAGCACGGCGAAGCCGGTCCAGTCGAACCGCAGCTTGGCGTTATGACCGGCGTCCTGCATGAACAGCCACAGGCCGGCCATGGCGAGCAGACCGAACGGCAGGTTGATGTAGAACACCCAGCGCCAGTCGTACATGTCGGTGAGATAGCCGCCGAGCGTCGGCCCGAGGATCGGCCCGACCATCACGCCCATGCCCCACAACGCCATGGCCGAGCCGCGCTGCTGGATCGGATAAAGGTCGAGCATGGTCGCCTGCGACAGCGGCACCAGCGCGGCGCCGAACATGCCCTGCAGCAGCCGGAACACCACCATCTGGGCGAGCGAATCGGCGATGCCGCACAGCATCGACGCCACGGTGAAGCCGCCCACGCAGGCCAGGAACAAATTCTTGCGGCCGAAGCGCGCCGCCATCCATCCGACCGGCGCGGTCATGATCGCCGCCGCCACCACGTACGAGGTGAGCACCCAAGTGATCTGGTCGAGCGTGGTCGAGAGCGAGCCCTGCATGTAGGGGAGCGCGACGTTGGCAATCGTGTTGTCGAGCGCCTGCATCAAGGTCGCGATCATCGAGCAAATCGTCACGATGCCGCGGTGGGGAACCGCGGCACGCTCCGGGAACGGTATGACCGTCATCAGAACAGCTCGGCGAGCGAGCGGCGGTGCCCGGTGTCGATCGCAACAACGACGCTCATGCCGGCGCGCAGCACCGGATCGCCGGGCTTGTAGTCGATGCGCAGGCGCACGGGAACGCGCTGCACCACCTTCACCCAATTGCCGCTCGCGTTCTGCGCCGGCAGGATCGAGAACTCCGACCCGGTGCCGGGGCTGATGCTGGTGACGGTTCCCGACCAGGTCCGGCCCGGATAGCTGTCGACGGTGATCTCGGCGTGGTCGCCCGGCTTCACGTGAGTGAGGTCGGTTTCCTTCAGGTTGGCGTCCACCCACACGCGATCGGTCGAAACCAGCGCGACCGCGCCGGTGTTGGTCAGGGCGGCGGTCTGGGACACCAAAAACGTGCCGGGCTGAAGCGAATCGACCTGGGTGACGACGCCGTCGAACGGCGCGCGCACGGTCGCGTGCTCGAGCTGGCGCTGCGCCTCTTCCTCCTGCGCTTTCACCTGCCGATACATCGGATGCTCGTCGACCGAGAGGTCGGGGTTCCCGCCCAGGCGCGCGAGCTGCACCTGCGCCTGTTGTTTGAGCGACTCGAGCTTGTTCTTGTCGGCGGCGAGCGTGAAGCGGGATTGATCGTAATTGGCCTTCGAGACGACATCGGTGCGGATGAGGGCGGCGTAGCGATCGTAGTTCGCCTGGTCGAGCTGCACCTGCGACTGTTGCGCCTCGATGTCCTTGAGCATGCGCTGGTAGTCTTGTTTCATCGCCTCCACGCTGAGCCCGACCTGCGCCAGCTGCGCCTTGGCGCTGTCGAGGGCGGCCTGGAATTGGCGCGGATCGACGCGGAACAGGACCTGCCCTTTCTTGACCGCCTCGCCCTCGTGCACGTCGACCGAGATCACGATGCCGGACACGTCGGTCGTCACCATCAGCTTGGCGGCACGGACGTAAGCGTCGTCGGCGGAGACCCAACGGCCGGAGCGCAGCCACAGCGTCGCCGCGACGACGAGCGCCAGCAGGATTCCGCCGAGCATGAGGACGATGCGGACCGTGCGCCTGCGGCTGAAGCCGCGCGCGATCGTCGGCTGGTCCAGCTCGACGGTCCGCTTAAGCATGGCGTTCGCGGCGCGCTACGCCGCCATTGTGATCGGGAGTGGCCGTGACGCCGCTGCCGGTCTTACCCGACGGGCGTGTCTCGGCTGCGAGGTTGGACTTCATTTGCAGCAAACCGTCCGTAATGGCCTTCTGAAGCGCGGGACTCATGCCGGCGGTAATCACCTCGTGAATCTCGGCGCGATATTTCGCAATCTCGCGCAGGATCGGAGCGGCGGCGGGCGTGAGATGCAGCCGCCAAACACGGCGGTCGCGCGGGTCGGCCTTGCGCACCACAAGTTCGCGGGCCTCCAGCCGATCGACCAGGCGCGCGATGGTGATCGGCTCGACTTCGACGATCGCGGCGAGTTCGTTCTGGGTGAGGCCTGGCTGGCGCTCGAGTCGCGCGAGGATCACCCACTGGGCGCGCGTCATCCCGCGCGCCCGCGCGCGCTGGTCGGCGCGGGTCCGCATGGTGCGCGCCACGTCGTAGAGCAGAAACAGGAAATCTTCATCGAGAGCGGCTTGCATCGTGTTCCAGCCGGTGCGGGAGAAACCTGGACCGCGTTAATATAACGCACGTTACGATCTGCCGCTAGTCCCCCGTGCTCACAATTGGCTAAGTCACGCCGAGGTAGCTTCCGGCAGTGGAATAGCCGCATGGTTGCGGTGTTCACGGGGTTAGTGCAGGGAGCCTTTTTTCGACGGGCGGACCGCATCAAGGAGCGTTGCATGGCTGTATTTGCCGGGCGAAACTGGACCGAAAGCGTCGCCTACCTCGGCGCGGGACTCGCAATTCTCGCGCTGCTCGCTCTGGCCATTGGTCCACTCGGGTGGCGGCTGGGCTGGTGGCATTACCGTTTTGCCTTCGCCTCGCTGATGCCGTGGGCGGCCTATGGCGCGCTGGCAGCGGCAGCGGTGTCGATCCTCGCGCTTGTATTCGGCTGGTCGCATCTCGGCGGCCGTGGCATCGCGCTCGCCGCTCTCGGCGTCATCGTCGGCGCGCTCGTTGCCTACATGCCGTGGCAATATAACCGTCTGCGCGGCATCGTGCCGCCGATCCATGACATCACCACCGATACCGACAATCCGCCCGCGTTCGTGGCGGCGCTGAAATTGCGTCCCGCCGGATCCAACACGGTGGCGTACGAGGGGCCGTCTCTCGCCGGGAAGCAGCGCGCGGCTTATCCGGACATCGCGCCCGTGAAGATGAGCGTCGCGCCCGCCGACGCGTTCACGCGCGCGCTCGATACCGCGAAAGCAATGCCGGGATGGACGGTGGTCGACACCGATCCGGCTTCCGGACGCATCGAAGCCAACGAGACCAGCCGCTGGTTCCGCTTCACCGACGACGTCGTCATTCGCGTCGCCGCGGACGGCGCGGGATCGCGCATCGACGTGCGTTCGGTGAGCCGGGTCGGCCGCAGCGATTTCGGCGTCAACGCCGGCCGCATCCGCGCCTACACGGCGGCGCTCAACGGGCACGTTTCGTAGCCCGGATGAGTGCGTCAGCGCGACATCCGGGATTCCCCACCGTCACGAAATTCCCACCAGCGCCGGCAATTCCGCGAGGCTCCTGACCTCGCAATCGGGCGCGCCCGGCAGCCGCTCGCGGCGCTGACCGTAGCGATTGCACCACACGACCCGCATGCCGAAGGCGGACGCCGCGTAGGCGTCCCAAGCGTTCGAAGACTGGAACGCGATCGCGCCCGCCGGCACGCCGAGCCGGTCGACCGCGAGCTGATAGACCTTTGGGTGAGTCTTATAGACGCCGACCGCATCGACCGAGAGCACCGCGTCGAGGAGATCGCCGAGATTGTTTCCTGAGACGATCGCGTCGAGCATCGTGGGCGAACCGTTCGACAGAATCGCCGTGCGCATTCCGCTTTGTTTCAAGCGGCGCAGCACGTCCGGCACTTCGGGGAAAGTTTCGAGCGTGAGATAGAGCGTCATCAGCCGGTCGCGCAGTCCGGGGCGGTCGATGCCGAGGGTTTCCAAGGTGAAATCGAGGGCATCGCCCGTCACCTGCCAGAAGTCCACGTAGCGGCCGGCAAGCGAGCGTAGCCAGGCGTATTGCAGCTGCTTGTCGCGCCAGAGCGCGGTGAGCTTGTCGGCGTCGGTGCCCAGCTCGTCGCGACAGCCGCGCGCGGCCGCGGCGAAATCGAACAAGGTGCCGTAGGCGTCGAACACGCACGCCTTGATGCCGGCAAGCGGAACGTTCGTCATGCGAGCCTCCATCACCACACGTGAGCCCGTGAGCAGGGCCGTTGCTGCCGAGCCGCACCAGCGGATACCGTAGAGGTCGCTGGCCGGCCATGAATCCGACCGAATAGGCCCGCTCTATCCCAACGCCGTCGCCCGCCCACGGAGTAGATCCATGCACTTGCGTCCAACCTTATCGATTGTCGCGGTCGCCTGCGCGCTCGCTTTGCCGGCGAGTGCCGCGATCAAGAAAGTTCCCTACCCCGAGGTCAAGGCCGAACTCGTTCAGGCGTACAAGCCCGATGCGGCGTTCGAAGCCATGCGCAAGAAGTTCAGCGAAGCGGTCGCCAAGAAGGATGCCCAGGCGCTGTTCGGCTTGGTTGCGCCGACCTTCGTGTGGACGTTCCAGGGCGGATCGTCGGACCAGTTCGACATGGGGCGCGACGCGCTGCACAATTTCAAGGTGGTGTTCGGCTTCCGCCCGCAGGGCGCGGACGCGGACGGCCCGGTGGAAAACGGCCCGTTCTGGGAAGCGCTCGCCGCCTTCGCCAACGACGGCACCTATTATCAGGACGAGAAGGCCGGCAATCTGGTGTGCGGACCGATCACCGCCAACGCGGTCGACGACGACGTGATGGAGAAGGCGCGCAACAAACTCGAGGTGGGCGAGGAAACGGCGGACTGGTACTTCACGCTCGCACCGACCCCGGTCGCCAAGGCACCGAACGACAGCGGACCGCCCGTCGGCAAAGTCGGCGTCGTGGCGCTGCCCGCGCTCAGCGTCTATCCGCCGGTCGAGGAGGGGAAGCCGGCCCTGCCGGCGACGCATGTCGAAGTGCTGATGCCGAACGGGAAGAGCGGCTGGGTGCCGGCGAGCGCGGTGCGGCCGTGGGATTCCGAACGGCTGTGCTACGCCAAGACCCCCGGCGGCGACTGGAAGATTTCGGCCTACGACCAGCTTGAATAGCGGCGCGAGCCGATCGCGCCCGACGGGGCCGCCTTGACAAATCGATACTGACGATTTATTAAAATCGTCAGTCATCATGATCGAGGCAGGGCCCCAGGGGCTGAACGTGCCATGAACCCGCAGGTAAAAGTCAAACCGGACGACACCCGTGCCCGCATCGTCGAGGCGGCCGAGGCGCTGTTCCTGCGGCTAGGCTACGCCAAGACCGCCGTCGCCGATATTGCGGCCGAGCTGAAGATGTCGCCGGCCAATGTCTATCGTTTCTTCCCGTCCAAGAATGCCATTGTCGAGGCGATCTGCCAGCGGTGCCTCGCTGAAGTTGAGGAACAGGCCTGGGCGCTCGCCCGCGCCAAAACCGCGGCGGCCGACCGACTGGAGCGGCTGATCCTCGGTATCCTTCAGTACCATAAAGAGAATTGTCTCACTGACAATCGCGTGCAGGACATCGTCCTGGTCGCGATAGAAAATTCCTGGGCTGCGATCCGCGCCCACAAGGAGACCTTGCGCACCGTCGTCGAGGTGATCCTGCGCGACGGCATGGCGACGGGCGAGTTCGAAACGGTCGACCCGCGCCAAGCCTCCGAGGAATTCATGCGCGCCACCGTCTCCTTCTGCCATCCGGTCCTGGTCGCGCAGTGCCTGCAGGACGGCGAGGACCTCGAAGCTTCCGCGCGCAGCGCGGTGCGTTTCCTCGTCCGCGCCATCACCCCCCGGAACTAGAACCATGCGCATCCTTCCGCCGGCCGCTTTGCGCCTCGAATGTGACGAAATACGGATTTCGTCACTCATCACAATTCAGTGAAAGGAGTGCGTCATGCCCGCACTGATCACCTTAAAGCCGATGGCGGCGCTGGCCCTCGCTCTGGCGGTTGCCGGCTGCGAAGGGGCGGCGCACCCGGTTTCCCACCTGGAGCGGCCCGTGCAGGTCCAGCGCGTCGCCTTCGCGCGCGAACAATCGAGCCGCGATTTCGTCGGCGTGGTGCGTGCGCGCTACGAGACCGACCTCGGCTTCCGCGTGGCCGGCAAGATCGTCACCCGGGTCGTCAATGTGGGCGACCGGGTGCAGGCAGATGATGTCGTGGCGCGGCTCGATCCGCGCGACTTCAAACTGCAGGTGGAAAGCGCGGAGGCTGAGCTTTCCGCCGCGACCTCAAGCCTGGCGCAGGCGGCGGCCGATGAGGAACGCTACGCCACGCTCAAGAGCCGCGGGTTTGCAGCGGTCGCCGACTTCGATCGCAAAAAGGCGGCGCGCGACGAGGCCGACGGCCGCCTGGAGCGGGCAAAGCGCGCGCTCGAAATGGCGCGCAATCAGCTTGCCTATACCGATCTCAAGGCCGGCGCCGACGGCGTGATCACCGCGACCTTGGCCGAACCCGGCCAGGTGGTTGCCATCGGGCAGCCGGTCGCGCGCCTTGCGCATCGCGGCGAGAAGGAAGCGGTGGTCGCGCTGCCGGAAACCTGGCTCGGCGAGGCCCGCACGAGCCGTGCGACCGTGCGCTTGTGGTCCGATCCCAACCGCGCGTTTACGGCGCATCTGCGTGAACTCTCGCCCCAGGCCGATCCGGCGACCCGCACCTACGCGGCGCGATTCACCATCCGCGATGCCGACGACAGCGTCGTGCTCGGCATGACGGCGACCGTCACGCTCACGCGGGCGGCCGATGCCCCCGTCGCCAAGCTTCCGCTCGCCGCCGTCCTCGACCGTGGCTCGGGCCCGAGCGTCTTCGTCGTCGACGACGCAGGCAAGCTCGCGCTGCAGCCGGTCAAGGTCGCCTCGTTCACGCAGGAAGCGGCGCTCGTCACGGACGGCGTCACGGACGGCGAGAAGGTCGTCACCCTCGGCGTACAGAAACTCGTAACCGGCACCAAGGTGCGCGCGGTCGAGACGCCATGACCGCATCAGCCCCGATCGTTATTGCCCGCGAAAGCGGGCAATCCAGTAAACACCGAACAGCCATGTTCAAGCACAGTCGATTCGATTGCAGCGCCGGTGGTTACTGGATGCCCCGCTTTCGCGGGGCATGACGAGCAAACATTTGCGTGGGAGTCCGAACGATGAAAGGCTTCAACCTCTCGCAATGGGCGATCACGCACCGCGCGCTCGTGCTGTTCATGATGATCGTCTTGGGCGGCGGCGGCATCTATTCGTATTTCAATCTCGGCCGCGCCGAGGATCCCTCGTTCACCATCAAGGTGATGATCGTCAACGTCGCGTGGCCGGGCGCGACCGCGTCGGAGATGCAGACCCAGGTCGCCGACAAGATCGAGAAAAAGCTGCAGGAGCTGCCCTATCTCGACCGCGTCGAGAGCTATTCGCAGCCGGGCGTCTCCTTCATCCAGGTCATCCTCAGCGACCGGACGCCACCCGCCAAGGTCAAGGACCTCTGGTACCAGGTGCGCAAGAAGGTCGGCGACATCCGCGGCGAACTGCCTAACGGCATCGTCGGCCCGCGATTCAACGACGAATACGGCGACGTCTACTCGGCGCTCTACATGCTCACCGCCGATGGCCTCACGCTCGCCCAGCTCAAGGACCGCGCCGAGGACATCCGCCAGCGCCTGCTGCGCGTACCCGACGTCAACAAGGTCGACATCATCGGCGAGCAGCCGCAGAAGATCTTCATCGAGTTCAGCCACGCCAAGCTCGCCACCCTCGGGATTACGCCACAGCAGATTTTCGACAGCGTGGCACGGCAGAATGCGATCACGTCGGGCGGGGCGATCGACACCAGCGCCGACCGCATCAACCTGCGGGTGACCGGCGCCTTCAGCGGCGTCGACGCCGTCGCGGCGGTGCCGGTCGAAGCCGGCGGCCGCACGTTCCGCCTCGGCGATATCGCCCAGGTCAAGCGCGGCTACGAAGATCCGCCAAGCTTCATCGCGCGCGAGGGCGGCAAGCCGGCGCTCGGACTCGGCGTCTCGATGCAGGACGGCGCCAACATCGTCACGCTCGGCGAGAACCTGAAGAAGGCGATGGACGCCGTCATCGCCGAGCTTCCGGTCGGCATCGAGGTCACGCAGATCGCCGATCAACCGCGCATCGTCGAGGGCTCGGTATCGGAGTTCGTCGAGACCTTCATCGAAGCGCTCGGCATCGTCCTGCTGGTGAGCTTCCTTTCGCTCGGCTGGCGTACCGGGATCGTGGTCGCGCTCTCCGTCCCGCTGGTGCTGGCGATCGTCATGATGACCATGTATTCCGCCGGGCTCGACCTCAACCGCATCACGCTCGGCGCGCTCATCATCGCCCTCGGGCTTTTGGTCGACGACGCGATCATCGCCATCGAGATGATGGTGGTGAAGATGGAGCAGGGCTTCGACCGCGCGCGTGCCGCGACCTACGCCTGGACCTCGACCGCGTTTCCCATGCTCACCGGCACGCTCGTCACCGCCGCCGGATTCCTGCCGGTCGGCTTCGCCAAGTCCAGCTCGGGCGAATACGCCGGCGGCATTTTCTGGGTGGTGACGCTCGCGCTTGTCGCCTCGTGGTTCGTGGCGGTGGTGTTCACGCCCTATCTCGGGCTCAAGCTGCTGCCCGATTTCGCCAAGGCCGGCGCGCATGCCGACCCCGACGCGATCTACGATACCCGCGTCTATCGCACGCTGCGCCGGGTCATCGCCTTTGCGCTGCGCCATCGCCTCGCCGTCGCCGGCATCACCGTGCTGATGTTCGTCGGCTCGCTCGCCGCGTTCCCGTTCGTCCAGCAGCAGTTCTTCCCGACCTCCACGCGCACCGAGCTGTTCCTCGAGATGCGGCTGCCGGAAGGCACCGCGATCGGCGCGACCGACGCGACCGCGAAACAGGCGGAAAAGCTCGTCGCCGGCGATCCGGATATCGCGACCTACACCACCTACGTCGGCCAGGGCTCGCCGCGGTTCTGGCTCGGGCTCAACCCGGTGCTGCCGAACGCGAACTTCGCGCAGATCGTGATCGTCACCAAGGACCTCGACGCGCGCGAGCGGGTCAAAGCACGGCTCGATCAGGCGATCGCCGACGGCGCGCTACCCCGGGCGCGGGTGCGCGTCGACCGCTTCGTGTTCGGCCCGCCGGTCGGTTTTCCGGTGCAGTTCCGCGTGGTCGGTCCCGACCCGCTCAAGGTGCGTGAGATCGCCGAACAGGTGCGTGCGGTCATGGCGCACAACGCGAAGATCGTCGACCCGCACCTCAACTGGACCGAACAGGAAAAATCGATCCGCCTCGAAGTCGACCAGGATCGCGCCCGGGCGCTGGTCCTCACCCCGCAGGACGTGTCGCAGACATTACAAACTTTGCTCTCCGGCTACACCGTCACGCAGTATCGCGAGGGCATCGAGCACATCGACGTGGTGGCGCGCGCGGTGCCGGCGGAGCGCCTCGAGCTCGACCATTTGCCGACGCTGACCGTCACCACGCGCAACGGCGTCGCCGTACCGCTGTCGCAGATCGCGCGGTTGCACTACGAATACGAGGACCCGATCCTGTGGCGGCGCAACCGCGATCTCGTCATCACCGTGCGCGGCGACATCGTCGACAACGTGCAGGCGCCCGACGTCACCAATGAGGTGTTGCCGAAGCTCGACGGCATCAAACAGGCGCTGCCCTACGGCTACCGCATCGAGACCGGCGGATCGATCGAGGAAAGCGTGAAGGCGAACGCGTCGCTCGCCGCGGTCTTCCCGGTGATGGCCGTGGTCATGCTGGGCCTGCTGATGGTGCAGCTGCAGAGCTTCTCGCGGCTGGCCCTCGTGTTCGTCACCGCCCCGCTGGGACTGATCGGCGCGACCGGCGCGCTGTTGGTGAGCAGCCGGCCGTTCGGTTTCGTGGCGCTGCTCGGCCTCATTGCGCTCGCCGGCATGATCATGCGCAACACCGTGATCCTGGTCGACCAGATCGACCGCGACATCGCGGCGGGTCACGCGCGCTATCGCGCCATCATCGACGCCACGGTGCGGCGCGCGCGGCCGGTGGCGCTCACCGCGTTGGCCGCAATCCTCGGCATGATCCCGCTCGCGCGCAGCATCTTCTGGGGCCCGATGGCGATCACCATCATGGGCGGACTTCTGATCGCGACCGTGCTCACCCTGCTGGTGGTGCCGGCGCTCTATGCCCTGTGGTTCCGGGTGCGCGCCGAAGAAGCCGCGGGCGCGGCTGATGGGCTCGACGTCGAGGCGGAGCCGGCGCACCCGTTCGATCCGCGCCGCGTGCCGGTACCTATCGCGGCGGAGTGAGCGCGAGCCGCTTGGATTGTCAGTGAGTGGTTTGTTTGGAGTCGTCCGGGTTCTCCGCGGGCGCGGCCATATCTTCGGCCTGCTGCGCCAGCATCGCCCACGCCTGCGCCATCAGCAAAAACATGGACTTTCTTTGTGTCCCCTTGGCCTGTTCGGCGACGCGCAGGCAGTCCATGGCATCGCTGCGGATTTCGATCGGGCTACGCATGTTCACTCCTCGCACAATGCCCACATTCGGCGTGTGCATTGTGCCGGGAGAATCTGGCGTCAATCTGCCCGAACCGGGGCAATTGCGCGTGAACAGGTGTTAGGCAACCGCCGCGGCATCGCGCCGCGCGGCGAGCGCCACCATGATCAGCGCGGTCCCGCCGAACACGAGATCGATGCCGACCAGCAGGCCGAGCGCCCAGGCGGCGCTTCCCGGCAGGCCGGCCCAGATGATGCCGGCGATGATCAAATCGACAATGCCGCTCACCAGGATCCAGGCCCAGCGGCCGACCAGTTCGCGACGGTGCTCGACCGCCAGAAAGATCGAGAGCACGCCGTCGATCACGAAGAAAGCGATCAGCACGAAGGTGAGCGAGAGCACGCCGACGAGCGGCTGCCACAGCAACAGCGCACCGGCGACGATCGCGATCGCCGCCGAGAGCAGCGCCCACCAGAACCCCGGCGCGCCGCGCGCTTGGAAAGTCATGATCAGGCCGGCAATGCCGCTGATGACGAACAGCCAGCCGATCACGATGGTGACGGCGAGCGACGCGAGCGGCGGCACGACGATCGCGAGCAGGCCGAGAATGACGAGAATAATGCCTTCGGCCAGGAACAGGCCGGAGTGCGCGTGCAGCGCGCGGCCGAGAGCCGCGCGCACGTCCTGCGGACGCGGGGTGAGGTTCGCCATGGCGTGGGCCTCGCTGGTGTTATGGGGACAGCGAGCTTAGCACTGTTTTCCGTCATCGCGAGCGCAGCGAAGCGATCCAGGGGCAGCGCTTGTGACCCTGGATTGCTTCGTCGCCCCTTCGGGGCGCCTCGCAATGACAATCAGGTGAAATGCTTCATGAACCAGCCGAGCGTCTCGTCGGGGGCTTCCTCGGGGACGTAGTGGCCGCAACTAATCGGCCCGCCGGTGACCTCGGCGCCGTAGTCGCGCCACACCTTGAGCACGTCGTCATAGACCGTGCCGGTGTGGCTCTTGGCGCCCCATGTCACGAGCAGCGGACATTTGACTTTGTTGCCGGCCTTGAAGTCGGCGTCGTCCATCTCGAAGTCGCAGGTCGCGCAGGCGCGATAGTCCTCGCACGAGCCGCGGATCGTCTTCCAGTTAAAGCAGCGCACGTATTCGGCGAACGTCTCCGGCGCCATGAAGGTCAGGCCGATGCCTGGCTTCGAGAGTTTCTTCTCCATGTACCACTCGGGCGCCACCGACGACATCATCCGTTCCGGGAAATCGTAGGGCTGCGCCATGAACAGCCAATGCCAGGACTTCATGCCCCATTGTTTGGAAGCGTTGAGCCAGACGTGACGGCTGGGGAGAATATCAACGCAAGCTGCGCGCAGCACGCGGTCGGGGTGATCGAGCGCCATGCGGTGCGCGGTGCGCGCGCCGCGGTCATGGCCGGCGACGAAGAATTTGTCGTAGCCGAGCTTGCCCATGATCTCGACCTGGTCGAGCGCCATGGCACGGAAGGAATAGTTGACGTGGTTTGCGCCGCCGTCTTCCGGGCCGACGCTGTCGCCGTAGCCGCGCAAATCCGCCGCGACGACATGAAAGCGCTCGGCGAGGCGGGGGGCCATGAGGTGCCACGTCACGTGCGACATCGGGTTGCCGTGCAGGAGCAACAGCGGCGGCCCGCTGCCGCCGTGGCGCAGGCGGATGCGCGCGCCTGAGGTTTCAACGTCGAGAAGCTTGAAGCCGTCGAACATGATGCGATCCCCAGTTTGTCTGTTTGTGATCCACCGTTTTCGTGCGCACCGACGCTTATAACCCCGTCGCGAAGCGGGCCATCACGACGATGATCGCGACCTGCATGACGCCCTGCACCCCGACCACGCGCACGTAGGTGTGCATCCAGCGGCCGATCTTCTCGCCGTCGGGGCGCGGCTTTTGTATTTCGAAATAGATGCGCAGGTTGGTCGGCAGCAGATAGCCGAGGCCTTGCACCGTGAGGATCGTCACGATCGCGAGCGCGGCAATCACCCAATAGAACTCGGGATAGCCGACGGCGAGAAAGCCCATGCGCTCGGCGAGAAACCAGCCCGCGGTCGAGGTGATGATGCTCAACGTCGGCATCAGGATGAGCGTGCGCGGAATAAGCGCCGAGATCACCGCGCGGCGCGCCTCGATCGGCAGCCGGCGCAGGATCGGGCCGATCACGAATCCCATGAACAGATCGATGCCGGTCCACAGGCCGCCCGCGAGCACGTGGATGAAATTGAGCAGCCAGTCGCTGCCCCAGAGAATCGCGGCGATCATCACGACGAGCGCGAGCGCCGCGACCCACAGGTAATGCGCGCGCAGCGGCGAGGCGACGAAGGCCGGCAGTGAGGCGGCGCGATCGGTCACGGCGTCCTCGCGATGGCGGAATGTCGGCAAATCATGGGACGCGGAACTTAGACCATCATCGCGACGAAAAAAACCAGCGCAACGGCTTCATCTTACCGCCCGCGCGACGCCGCTCGCGCGGATGTGAGGACGGGCATATTGGGGTCGAAGCCTCGCCGCGTTGCGGCCGGATTTGTCCGCCTCAAGTGGACGATCCACACGAACGATAACGGGAGTGTCGCGCTGCGCCGCGAACCCGAAGCATAAGGAGGCCATCATGAAACGCATTCTGCTCGGCGGCGTCGCGCTCGCCTTCGCCGCGGCCGCACCGGCAACCGCCGCCGACTTGCCGCGGGCCGCGCCGCCGCCGGTGGTGAAAGCGCCGGTGATCGCGCCCACATTCTACGATTGGACCGGCTTCTACATCGGCATCAACGGCGGCGGCGCTTGGGGCCGGTCGAGCTTCGACGGGGCGACCGGCACGCTCGACCACTTCGACACGAAGGGATGGGCCGCGGGCGCCACCGCCGGCTACAATCTGCAATACGGCCACGCCGTGTTCGGCCTCGAGGGCGACATCGACAAGAGCAACATCAACGGCAGCGCGGCCTGCGTCGGCGGTCTCGCCAACTGCCAAGTGCAAAACAATTGGCTCGCCACCGCACGCGGCCGGCTCGGCTACGCCTTCGACCGCTTCCTGCCGTTCGTGACCGGCGGCCTCGCGGTCGGCGACATCAACGCCAACGTGCCGGGCTTCGGATCGGCGAGCACGACCAACGCCGGCTGGGCTGCGGGCGGCGGGCTCGAAGTGGCGCTCGGCCAGAACTGGACCGCCAAGGCCGAATATCTCCACGTCGACCTCGGCAGCCTCAATTGCGGCAGTGCCTGCACCGGCACGCCGTCCAACGTGGACTTCACCACCAACCTCGTGCGCGGCGGCTTGAACTTCAAGTTCTAGACTCGGACGGCTTCGTCATTCCGGAAGCCAAGCGAAGCGAGGCTATCCGGAATCCAATATTCCAGGGCGGTGGTTACTGGATTCCGGGTTCGCCGCTGCGCGGCGCCCCGGAATGACGAGCGAGTCATTTGCATCGAATCCGGCCGATGCCTGATAGCTGATACCTGATCCCCGGCTGGCCATAACCGCGGCCGTTTGGAATACTCCCCCGCGTCGCAGACCAAGTCGTCGCAGGGGGCAGCCATGACCGCCGTACAGCAGAACATCGCATCGAGCGCCGCGGCGCTCGACCGGCCCGACGCGGAAGCCAAGCGGGCGCTCGCCGCCTCGGTGGCGGGCTACGCGATGGACGGCTTCGACCTCCTCATCCTCGGCTTCATGCTGGGAGCGATCCGCGCGGATCTCGGGCTCACCCCCGCGCAGGGCGGCTCGCTGTTGACCTGGACCCTGATCGGCGCGGTCGTCGGCGGAATCGTGTTCGGCATGCTGAGCGATTATTACGGCCGCGTGCGCGTGCTCACCTGGACGATCCTGCTGTTTGCGATCTTCACCGGCCTGTGCGCGTTCGCGCAGGGCTACACCGATCTTCTCATCTACCGCACCGTCGCCGGCCTGGGCCTGGGCGGCGAGTTCGGCATCGGCATGGCGCTCGTCGCGGAAGCGTGGCCGGCGCGGCTGCGCGCGCGCGCCTGCGCCAACGTGGCGCTGGGCTGGCAGGGCGGCGTGCTCGTTGCCGCGCTGGTGACGCCGCTGTTGCTTCCCCACATCGGCTGGCGCGGCATGTTCCTGGTTGGAATCGTGCCGGGGCTCGTTGCCTTCGCCATCCGCTGGTACGTGGGCGAGCCGAAAATATTCGTCGAGCATGCCGGCCGCGCGCGCGGACTTGAGCCGCTCAAGCTGCTGGTCAAGGACGCCGCGACCACGAAGATCAGCCTCGGCATGTTCATCCTCTGCGCGGTGCAGAACTTCGGCTACTACGGCCTGATGATCTGGCTGCCGAGTTATCTGTCGAGCCGCTTCGGCTACACGCTCACGCAATCGGCGCTGTGGACGGCGGTCACGGTCGCCGGCATGGCGGCGGGCATCTGGGTGTTCGGCCAGTTCGCCGATCGCATCGGACGCCGGCCCGCCTTGATCACCTTCCAAGTGGGTGCCGCCGTGATGGTGCTGGTTTATTCGCAGCTCACGGACTCGGCCGCCCTCCTGATCGGCGGCGCCGTCATGGGCGTGTTCGTCAACGGCATGTTGGGCGGCTACGGCGCCCTGCTCTCCGAGCTGTATCCGACCGAGGCGCGCGGCACGGCCGAAAACGTGCTGTTCAACCTCGGCCGCGGCGTCGGCGGCTTCGGGCCGCTCGCGGTCGGCGCGCTGGTTGCCGCCTACTCGTACCAGGCGGCGATCGCGCTGCTCGCCGGCATCTACGTGATCGACATCATCGCGACAGTGCTCCTCATCCCCGAGCGCCGAGGCGCGGCTCTGGAATAGACCGCCTGGAGTGCTTTCCAGAAATGCGTGCTCCGCAAATGCCGGCGGGGTCGTAAAGATTGCGTCAACCATTCGCGTCTAACGCGAACCGCTGCGCATTCCTATTCACTAAATATTGGGCGGCATCCCGGTAAGCAGGCGGACGATCATTTTCCATGCTCGCCGGATTGCTTGACCCCATGCCCCTCGACGTCAAAACGCTGTTCCTGCTCACGGTCGACGTCGAGGCGATGCTCGGCCTGCTGCTGCTGTTCGCCTGGGTGCAGAACACCAGCATCAATGCGATCGCCTGGTGGGGCTCCGCGCACCTGCTGCGCACCCTCTCGATCGCGCTCTACGGCATGTTCGGGTCGGCGCCGGAACTCATCTCACTCGATCTTTCCAACGCGCTGCTGTTCACCTCATACGCGGTCGCCTGGAGCGGCGCCCGCGTGTTCGACGGACGCGCGGCGCGGCCCGGATGGCTGATCACCGGCGCGACGGTCTGGGTGCTCGCCTGCCAACTCCCGCAGTTCTCCCAGGCGGTCGAAATCCGCGCGCTGCTCAGCAACATGATCGTCACGGCGTTCCTGTGGCTCACCGCCTTCGAGTTCTGGCGCGGACGCAACGAGCGGCTGCTGTCGCGCTGGCCGGCGATCTTCATCCTGTTCAGCCATGGCGCCATCTTCCTTCTGCGCAGCCCGCTCAGCGTCGTGCTCGGCCCGAGCAGCGATCCGGCGCTCGCGAGCGCCTGGATGAGCGTCATCAGCACCGAAGAGGTGCTCGCCACCATATCGATCGCCTTCATCATGCTGGCGATGGCGAAGGAGCGCACCGAGCTGCATCACAAGACGGCCGCCATGGTCGATCCGCTGACCGGGCTCGCCAACCGCCGCGCCTTCCTCGATTCCGCCGCGCAACTCACGCAGGCGCAGACCGCGCGCGACGTGCCGGTCGCCGTGTTCATGATCGATCTCGACCGGTTCAAGTCGGTCAACGACCGGTTCGGTCATTCGATCGGCGACGAGGTGCTGCGCATTTTCGCCGAGAGCGCGCAGGTCAATGTGCGCCCGACCGATATCGTGGCGCGCCTGGGCGGCGAGGAATTCGCGGTGCTGCTCGCCGACGCCTGCCGCGACAACGCCTTCAAAGTGGCGGAGCGGATTCGCGCGACATTCGCCGCCCTGGCGGCGACGGTCGCCGGCCATGCCGTCAACGCCACCGCCTCGATCGGCGTTGCCATCATCCAGGACCCGCTGCAGGACATCCAGATCCTGCTCGCGCAGGCCGACCAGGCGCTCTATCGCGCCAAGGCGTGCGGCCGCAATCGCGTCGTGGTGATCGGCCTCGATCTCTTCATGGAAGGCGGCGCCGACGCTCCGCCTGCGGCCGTGCGGCTGCCGCTCGCCGCGCAGGCGAGCGAAGCCGCCTGATACTCAAGCTTTTCCCGGGCTGATCAGCCGCACCCCGCCGAGGATCGCGAGCGCGATCAAGCCGGCAAGGACGGCAAGCCACGTCCCCGCCGCCGCCAAAGCCGCGGTGCCCGCCCAGGCGATGGAAGAGAAGGCCTCGGCAAAGGTCGCAAGCCGCGAGGACGTCTGCCGGCGCCGGAAATGACTGCGCTTCGCCTGCGCGCGGAACCACAGTTGGATCGTGGTGGCGGTGGTGGCCGCGGCGACGATGCCCAGCGCGGCGACGAGCGCAGTCATCGGCGCGGCGAACGCGAGCGCAATCAGGAACGGTGCAAACACGACCGCGATCGCGCCCATCACCGCCTCGATCTTGGCGCGCATGAGTTGCCACGCCGGCACCGGCGCGGTCGCGACCAGATCGGGCGCGTCCTCGCCCGAGATCGCGAGCCAGGCGAGCCCGCCGGCGAGCTGCCCGGCCGCCATCACCAGCACCGGCACCAGAAGCACCAGGCTCCCGATGTCTTGCGCGAAACTCTTCCACAGCATCAGCGCCGGCGGCAGCAAATAAAGCAGCTGCATCAGCGTCTGCGAGGCGAGCCACGGGTCGCGCAGCAGCAGCGTCCATTCCTTGTGGCGCAGCGCCCATGCGGGCGAATGAGGACGCATGGTGCCGGGCCGCTGCCGCCGCGCCGCCGCTTGCGAAGCGCCGGCCGCCGCTACCACGTGCTCGCCGAAGCGCGGCGCGAACGCCATGATCGCGAGCGCCAGCAGCACGAGGCTCACGGCGAGAACCGTCCCCATGGCGGCGGGATCGCCGAGCACCGCGCGCGCCGGCCACCACACGAGACTGCCGGCTTCCGGCGCCCGCGCCACAACCTCGTCGGACTGAAGAACGGCAAGGCGCGACATCGTTCCGTACGACATGATCGCAGCGGCCTGCAGCACGATGACGAAAGCGGCGCCGATGACAGCCGCGACGATCTGCGCGACGAGGCGCGTGCGCCGCGGGCCGATGGTGCGGAACAACGCAACCGTCACGGCAACGGCGCAGGCGGCTGCGGCGGCTCCCATGGCGGCGACGACCGCATAGGCGCCGAGCCAGCGCCAGCCATCGCGCAGCAGGAGAACGTCGATGAAAGGAGCGGCCAGCATGGCCGCCATGGCGGCGAGCGAAAGCGCAACGATCGCGATGCGCACGATGAACACGCGCCGCGCCAGCACCGGCGAGGAAAGAATGAGGTCGAGGTCGAAGCGCGCATAGAAGGCGCGGGTGACCGACTCCAGGCTTTGCGAGAGCAGCAAAGAAAAAGACAGGACCATGCAGCCGGTAACGATCAGCAGCGTGGCTTTGTCGCTCGACCCGGAACCGAGCTGCCGCGGCAGCATGGCGAACGCAACGCCGTGCATGAAAACGGCGAAGAGGACGAGGATCGCCACGATGGTTCGTCCGTGCCGCCGCCGTCCGGCGGTGATCATGGAGCGCCAGTCGCGCCAGGCGAGACGAAACTCGTGGCGTGCAAGCCAGGCGACCGTTCCGGGCACGCTCACGCCGCCGCCTCGTCGGCACTAGTGCCGCGAACCCGAAGTTCGCATGACATTGCGGCACGTACGGGTGCGAACTTCGGGTTCAAGAGCGGCACTAGAATCATAGCGTTTCTAGTGTCCCTGGATTCGGAAGTTCGCATCAGTGGGTGCGGCGAGTTCGTGCGAACTTCCGAATCGGGACACTAGCGCGAGGAAAGCGTCCTCGAGGCTGGCGCGGCCGTGGCCGGCGCGCTCGCGCAATTCCTCGAGCGTGCCCTGCGCGATCAACCGGCCGGCGGCGATGACGCCGATGCGGTCGGCCATGCGCTCGGCGACTTCGAGAATGTGCGTGGTCATCACCACGGCGCCGCCCGCGCGCGCGCGGGCACGCAGCACTTCCTTGACTTGCCGGGCGGACCCCGCGTCGAGGCCGGTGAGCGGTTCGTCGAGCACGATGAGTTTCGGGTCGTGCACGAGCGCGCCGGCGAGCGCCACCTTCTGGCGCATCCCTTTCGAGAAACCTTCGCAACGCTCGTGCGCATGGGCGGCGAGCCCGAGCCAATCGACAAGATCGCGCGCGCGCGTTTCCGCCGTCGCGGCATCGACGCCCCACAGGCCGGCGACGAACTCCAGATATTCGAACGGCGTGAGCTTGTCATAGATCATCGGCTCGTCCGAAACCCAGGCCACCACCTGCTTGGCAGCGACGGGATCGGCAAGCGCATCGACGCCGAAAATGCGGATCGCACCGGCGTCGGGACGCAGCAGCCCGGCGACCATGCGCAGGATCGTGGTTTTGCCGGCGCCATTCGGCCCCAGCAGTGCGTAGAACTCGCCCGCGCGCACGGCGAGGTCGAAGCCATTGACGGCCGGACGGTCGAAGCTTTTGTGCAGGCCGACGATTTCGAGCGCCGCGGCGGGCTCGGATAAGCTCACGAAATTCAAGGAATTAGCTCCGCTGCTCGGCTTTATCTCACCTGCTTACAGGGGAGAAGTTTCGGGGCCGTGAATCGCCATGGCGAAAGCCGGGCGGACGCCCTAAAACGCGGTATATTCCCCCACGAGCCTGCCGGAGGTTCGCCATGGCCACGAGCTTGAGACGCGTCACCGTCGCCCCCAAGGGCATGGGCCTCAACGACTTCGTCGCGCAGGAGGAAGGCTATTTCGCCGCCGAGGGGCTCGAGGTTGCGTTCGATTGGAAGACCTTTCGCGGCACGCAATCGAGCTGGAAAGGCCTCGCCTATTTCGAGCGGCCGCAGGACCGGCCCTACGCGGAGGGCCGCGACGTCATCCAGGGCGCCTGCGCCTGGGGCAGCATTTGCAACGCCAGCGCCGGCATGGGGCGTTTCGTTCCCGACGCCTATGGCGTTTCGCCCTGGGCGATCTTCGTGCGGCCCGATTCACACATCCGCCGCCCTGAGGATCTCAAGGACGTGCCGGTGTCGGTCGGCATGCGCGCCGGCAGCCACTTCAACGTGCCGTATCGGCTGGAGAAGTATCTCCCGCTCGCACACATCAAGGCGGTCAACACCGGCGGCTTCGGCGCGCGCCTCAAGGCACTGATCGACGGCGAAGTCGAGGCCAAGAGCCTGTTGCCGCCGCAAATTGCCATGGCGGAACAGCTCGGATTGCGCAAAATCATCGAGGACACGTTCCACACTTTGTGGTGGGTCCCGCCCGACGCCGAGCCCGAAGCGGTGCGCGGATATCAGCGCGCGCTCGATCGCGCCGAGCAGGCGCTCGAAGCCGACCTCGAGAAATACCTGCCGTTATGGAAACTCGCGGTGCCGCCGGAATTTCAGGACCGGACCTGGGATTTCACCAAATTCGGCCGCGGCGAGCGCTTCGTCTATCGGCCGATCCCGCGACAGGAGTTCGACGAAGTGCTTGAACAAGTGACGCGTTGGGGGCTCGATCAGTTTCTCAAGGATCGCAGCTTCGATGCTTTGAGCTATCCGGCGTCACACTGAGCGCGCCCGATAAGGGCCACTCGCCTCACAAACAAAAAGAAACTGCAGTGGCGCAGGCGACCGATTTCCGTTCCCGTGCGTTCCGTTCGGACGAGCCCCGGATCATCGGCCTGGTCAGCGCCGCGCATTTCGTCAGCCACTATTACATCCTGCTGCTGCCGCCGCTGTTCGCCTTCATCCGTGCCGACTACGGCGTGAGTTACACCGAGCTGGGACTCGCCATCGCGACCTTCAACGTGGTGTCGGCGTTGTTCCAGACACCGACCGGCTTCCTGATCGACTGGATCGGCGCCCGCCTCATCCTGATCGCCGGCCTCACGCTCGGCGCCGCCGCCGTGCTGGTCATGGGGCTGGTGCCGTCGTTCTCGGTGATGGTCGTGATGATGGCGTTCAACGGCCTTGCCAACACGGTCTATCACCCGGCCGATTATGCAATCCTCTCGCACATCATTTCCTCGCGGCGCATCGGCCACGCGTTCTCGGTGCACACCTTCGCCGGCATGCTCGGCACCGCCGTGGCGCCGGCAAGTCTGCTGCTGCTGCAAAGCGTGGTCGGCTGGCGCGGCGCGCTCGTTGCCGCCGCCATTCTGGGCTTTGCGGTCGCGGCGCTGCTCGCGCTCAACGGCGACCGCCTGTTCGATCGCGTGCGAGCCGGCAAGGAAGCGCGCGCGGCGTACGCCGGCGACGGCGACACCGGATGGCGGCTGCTGTTCTCGACGCCGATCCTGCAGAACCTGCTGTTCTTCGTGCTGCTCGCCATCACCAGCGGCGGCGTGTCCAACTATTCGGTGGTGGCGCTGAGCGCGCTCTATGCGACGCCGATCGGCGTCGCCAACACGGCGCTTTCTGCGTTTCTGTTGTTGAGTGCGCTCGGGGTGCTGGTAGGCGGCATGTTCGCCGTGCGCACCTCGCATCACGCCGTCGTGGCTTCGCTCGGGCTCCTCGCCACCGGAGCGGCAGTGCTCATCGTCGGCACGGTCGATCTCGGCGCGGTCCTGCTGATCGTCGCGATGGCGGCTGGGGGATTGGCGAACGGCATCGTCATGCCGTCGCGCGACATGATCGTGCGCGCGTTCACGCCGCGCGGTTCCTACGGCAAGGTGTTCGGATTCGTCACCACCGGGTTCAACATCGGCGGCATCGTGGCGCCGCCGATCTACGGCGCGCTCATGGACCACGGCTATCCGCGGGCGGTTTTCGTGGTGGTCGGTCTCGCCAGTCTTGCCGGCATCGTGACGGTCATCATGCGCGCGCGCCCGACCGACGCGACGTAATGACGGTGCGTTGAATCAACGAGCCTCGCGGCCGGAGAACCGTTCTTTGGTGTTCGCGGCGTCGGCGGCCTTGCTGATACGATAGAGCTGAAAGCGGTCGCCTTCGTAGACGAGCTTGAGGAGGTCGGGCGCCGGATTGACCGTGTCCTCGTCGGCGAACAGCACGTAGACGTAATCGAAACTTTCCTGCCACTTCCGCCAGTACTTGTCGGCGACCTCCTCCGGGTGCTCGCGCGCGACCACGAGCTGCTCGATCGAGGGCGGATTGCCGTCTTCGTTGTCGACCCGGTCGCTGTACTCGGCGCGCACGTGCATGACCTGCTTGCCGCGCACCGTGAACGCCGTCGTCACCAGGGCCGAACGCTCGATCATGGCGAGACAGGCGGCGTGAACGAGCCCGAGGTCGCTCACGTCGTCGCCCGCGGCCTTATCGCCATAGGCGACCAGCACCGAGGCCCCGCGCTTGATGCGTTTGACCGAGTCGCGAAATTCCATGGTGTTGCCGGAGAGGTCCGCCCAGGCGACATCCACCTCGATCACCCGCACCACGAGCAGCATCAGCAGCAGGGCGAGGAACCCCCGGCGCACCATGCGGTGGCGCATCTGGAGGTGCACGCAGGCGATCACCATGAAGGCGAGCGCGATCGGCAGCCGCTGGTCGGCCATGAAGGTGTCGAACAGCATGTGCGGCATGGCGATGTAGATGACGGTGCCGACGCCGAGGATGGCCCAGCCGAGCGGGTGCAACTGCAACAGCCGATGACGCGCCGCCCAGATCGCGCCGGCAGCGACGCCGGCGATCAGCAGGAACGCCACAATGTCGGAATAGACCTCGACCACATAGACGAGCCCATCGATCTTGCCGAGCTTCTCCCAATAGAACTCGCCCGCGAGAGCCCAAGTCGGGCTCTTGAGCAGCAGCGGCAGCACCGGCAGGAACGGGATGCCGGTGGCGACGAAATCGACGAGGCGCGGCGCGAGCAGGCGCCCGCGCGTCATCCACAGCCGCGTCAGCTCGATCGCCAGGAGGCCAAGGCCATAAACGCCCACGTCGAACAGGTGACAGAAGAACAGCGCCAGCACGAAGAGCGCCGACACCACCAGCCGAATGGCCCAGAAGCGCTCGCGCAGCACGATCCAGGCCGCCATCCCCCACAACGCGAGCCCGATGCCGAACATGTAGTTCATCACGCCGACGAGGAAGACGTGGTTGTAGAGCAGCGGAAACGAGATGAGCGGCAGCACCGACCAGGAGCCGAACAGCGCGCGGTTGAGCGCAAGCGTGCCCGAGGCGATCAACACGAAGGTTGCGACCGTGAACAATTGCCCCGCATGATAGACGGTCATGAAGGCGGTGAGCCGCGGCACCACCAGGTCCATCATCAGGTTGGGAATGATCTGCCAGTCGATCTCGTAGAAGCGGGTCAGGTCGGGATCGCGACCGATCGAGGCGATGACGTGCATGCGCGCGAGATGATTGACGTAATCGGACAGCGGCGGCAGCGGATGGGTGATGATCGGGATCGACGCAACCAGCGCCAGCGCGGCGAACAGCACGGCAACTTGCGCCCCGCTGAACTCGGCGGTGCTACGCGGACGAACCGCGCCGTTTTCCAGCAGAGGAGAAGGACTACGCGTGAGCATGCGACCGACGGAAATACCGGAAATAATTCCTGCAGCGCGGCGCCGGACGCACCGTTTTTCAAGGGTGGACGATCGGAGAAAGAACCCGCGCCGTCACTTCACGTGACGCATTTTGCCGCGCGAGGCAATAGTTAACTTTGCCGCGACGCTGACAATCTCGCGACTGCGTAAAGAGGATGAATGAATATTCAATTTTCCACCGCGCGAGCGCATGCTGCGCGATGGAAAATTCGCGCTATTCGGCGGGGACTGCCGAGGCTTGCACCGGCATAGCCTCGGGCTCCGCCACCTGCGCGCGGCTGAACGCGAACAGCAGCGCGGCGACGACCGCATAGGCGAGCGCGACCGACGGCGTCACGCCGACGCCGCCACCGATGCCGACCGCTTCGCCGTGCATGAAGCCGAAGTATGTGAGCACCGCTCCCGCCGCCGCGAACGCCGCCGCCTCGGCGAGCTTGCGCTCGATCACGAAGACGCCAATGGCGCCGAGCACGAGACCGGTGAGGATCGACCCACCGCCCATGACCTCGAGGCCGTGATAGAGCACACCGACGCTGCCGAGCTTGTCGACGCCGATCGCGGCCGCGCTGGTGCCGGCGGCCCCCAGCGCGCCATCCATCAGGGTTTTCGCCCAGGCGGCGAGATGCGGCGTGAGTGCGAGCACGATTGCCGGGGCGTGGCTGTGCGGCGTCGTCTGGAACGCCTGCGCGCCGATCAGCATGCCGATGTAGAGCAGGATCGGCGAGATCGCGACCACCGGCACCACCGCGAGCAACAGCGCGATGATGCCGAACCAGGAGAGCACGATCACCATGAGGCCGGTGGCGGCGGAATAGCCGATGCGGCCGCCCATCGCCTTCCAGCCGGGATGGCCGATGTAGACCGCGTTGATGAACGGATTGCCCATCAGGCAGCCGATCAGGCTCACGACGCCGTCGGCCGTGAGTACGCGCGTGGTCGGGAAGGCATCGCCGGCGGCTTCGGCGCTCTCGACGTTGTCCATCGCCTCGACGAGATCGTAGATGCCGAACGGAATCGCGGTCACCAGGATAATGCCGAGGAACTCGAAACCGGAGAACACGTGATCGACCGCCGGCAGCGGCACCGCGAAGCCAAAGCTCGACACCGCGGCGCTCACTTTCTCGACGCTCATGCCGCCGAGATTCAAGCCGAACAGGTTCGAACCCCAGGCGATCACCATGCCGACCGCGATCGCGACCAGGCCGGCGGGAATCCCCTTGGGATATTTCACGCCGCCGAACCAGCTCAGCAGGATGATGGCGAAGCACACGATGCCGATCTGCGGCGTCTGGTACATTTCCAGCGCCGGCCGCATGGAGATGAAGGTGATCGATACGCCGGCGAGCGTGCCGAGCAACGCCGCGCGCGGCGTGATGCGGCGGATGTAGGGCGCGACGAAGCCGCCCGCCATCAGAATGAAGCTCTGGAAGAACACCCAGACGATCCCCGCCTCCCACGCCTTGATCGGGTCGCCGGTCTTGAGACCGATCGGCAGCATGATCACGAAGGTCACGACGAACATGTGCGGCACGCTCACCCCCGAGGGGAGCGCGCACACGTCGCTGCGTCCGGTTTTCTCCGCCAGCCGATAGGCGAGCCACGCATAATAAAGCGTGCTCAGGCACATCATCAGGCCGAGCGCCGGCAGGATTCGCCCGAACACGATGCTGTCCGGCATTTTCAGAACGAAGCGGAGCAGCGTGGTGAGCACCAGCATGTTGACCAGGATGTTGGTGCCGAACCCGAAGAAGGCGTTCCAGTCGCCGGCCGTCCACAGGGCGGGCCTCTTCACGGTCGCGCTCGCGGTCATCGCACGCTCTCCTGTTCGGGTTCGCTTACCGTCACGCGCTTTGTTTGGAACGTCACGTTCCGCTCGCCAGCGCCGTGACGACTGGTTTCGAGTTGGACACCCAGCCGAAGATGCCGCCCTGCGCCTTGATCATGGCGAGACCGGCGGCGTGAAACTCGGGAAAATAAGAGGCGCAGCAGTCGGCGAGCACGACGCAGCGGTAGCCGCGGTCGTTGGCTTCGCGCACGGTGGTGTTGACACACACTTCGGTGGTGACGCCGCACACCAACAGGTTCTCGATGCCCTTGTCGGCGAGGAGCTGTCCGAGGCCGGTGGCGTAGAACGCCCCCTTGCCCGGCTTATCGATGACCGACTCGCCGGCGACGGGGTAGAGCGCCGGGATGATGTCGTGGCCGGGCTCGCCGCGGATCAGGATGCGTCCCATCGGCCCGGGCGCGCCGATGCGCAAGTTGGGATGGCCGCGCTCGACCTTTGCGGGCGGGGCGTCGGAAAGATCCGGCAGGTGCCCTTCGCGGGTGTGGATGACGAGCATTCCGCGCTGGCGCGCGGCATCGAGCACCGCGCGGCACGGCTCGACCGCCGCCGCGAGCCGCGACACGTCATTGCCGAGCGTCTCGCCGAACCCGCCGGGCTCGAGGAAATCGCGCTGCATGTCGATGATAACGAGCGCGGTGCGGTCGAGGTCGACCGCGATCGGCTCGGGCTCGGCATGGATGAGGGTTTCGGTCATAGGCCGAGTTCGCGGCGCATTGACTGCGGCTGCTGCTGTGACCATGACACGCCATCCCCGTCCCGCAAGAGCAGCGGGCCGACCGGCATCGCCCCACCAGAGAAATGAGCAAGCGGCGTGCCAATCGGGCGGCATCGGCCATCGGCCGTTTGCAAGTTCGGGCCAGACAGCAAAACCGCAAGTACCGTCAGCGATTTGTCATGAATGGCGTGTCCGGGGCGGGTTGGCGCGCCAGGCGGAGCAACCGTGTGGTGCACAATTTTCGGGTGATCTGCCCGGCCGACTGCCATAAAACTGGTCGGCGCCGCGGCCGCCGGTCGACGGCTTCGGCCGCTCGAGCCCTCACCTGAAGGACGCCATCATGCCGGACATCAAGATCCTCAACCCCGACGCGCTGGGAAAACCGCTCGGCCAGTACTCACATATGACGCGCGTCAAAGCGTCGGAGTTCCTGTTCATCGCCGGGCAGGTGGCGGTCAAGGACGGCAAGCTCGTGGGCGCGGACGATTTCGACGCCCAATGCGTGCAGACCTTCGCCAACATCGAGGCGGCGCTCAAATCCGCCGGCGCCGGCTTCGGCAACGTGGTCGAGTTCACCACCTATTTGGTGCACTCGCAGGACATCGCGAAATTCATGACCTATCGGCTGCGCGAGTTCCCCAAGATGTTCCCCGGCGGCGCCTATCCACCCAACACGCTGCTGATCGTCGACCGCCTGGTGCAGGAAGGACTCTTGATCGAGGTGAGCGTGGTCGCGGCGTTGTGAGAACAAACTCTCACTCGTCATGCCCCGCGAAAGCGGGGCATCCAGTAATCAGCGACCAAAGTTTTATTTGAAGGCCCTGTGATTACTGGATCGCCCGCTTTCGCGGGCGATGACGAGACCAGAGATGCCTGTCAGAAACTCAGCCGCGTCCCAAACACCTCGAACGAATAAAAATACAGCTCCGCGTCGAGCGCACGCTGGATGTTGCCGGCCTGGCGGAAGCCGTGCTGCTCGCCGGAGAACAGCAGATAGCCGACCGGGACGCCGCGCCGGCGCAAAGCATCGACCATCTTTTCGGTCTGGCTGGGCGGCACGATCTTGTCTTCGTCGCCCTGAAAGAAGATGACCGGCCGCTTTACGCGCTCCGCATGGTCGGCGGGCGAGCGTTCCTTATAGCGCGCCGCTTCCGCCGGATAAGGGCCGATCAGCCAATCGAGATAACGCGACTCGAATTTGTGCGTGTCCTTGGCGAGCGCGGCGGGATCGCTGACGCCGAAATGGCTGCCGCCGCCGGCGAAGTAGTCGCGGAAGGTGAGCGCCGCCAACGTGGTGTATCCGCCGGCGCTGCCGCCGGTGATCACGGTGCGGCGCGGATCGACCAGATTCTGGGCGGCGAGGAATTTCGCGCCGTTGATGCAATCGTCGACATCGACGACGCCCCAGGTCAAATGGAGGCGGTCGCGGTACTCACGGCCGTAACCGGTGCTGCCGCCGTAGTTCACGTCGATGACCGCGATACCGCGGCTCGTCCAATAGTGAATACCGAGCGCGAGCGTGCTCGCGGCCGCCGAGGTCGGCCCGCCGTGGCAGCGGACCACCAGCGGCGGCTTGTCGCCGGACGGCGCCACATAGTCCGGGTTCGTCGGAGGATAATAAAGCGCGAACGCCGTCTTGCCGTTTTCGGTCGGGAACTCGATCGGCTGCACCGGCGCGAGACAACGCTTGATCGCCTCGTCGTCCGCGACTTCGGTCGAACGGCGCAGGATCTGATGTTTGTTCGAGGCGAGGTCGAGGCGCACGATGCTGGTCGGCCGGTCTGACGCCGCGCCGCGGAACACCACGCGATCGCCGCCGTCGGCGCGCACCGAATCGAAATAGGTAAAGGGCAGATCAAGGCGCGTGAGCTTGCCCGAAGCGAGGTCGATCAGCGCAAGGTTGCCCAGGCCGTTCTCCACATAGGCCGCGACCAGGCGATTGCGGCCCGCGAAAGCGTAGGTCGATAGCCCGAACTGCCACTGCGGCTGACCGAACTCCGCGCGCATCGGGGCGAGCGGACGCGTCTCGCGCGTGGCGAGATCGTAACGATAGAGGTTCCACCAACCGGTGCGGTCGGAGATGAACAGCAGCGCCGAGCCGTCGGGCGACCATTCCGGTTGAAACAAAGATTCGCTCGGGCCGCCGGCGATGGCCGTCGGCGCACCGGCAGGCGCGCCGTCGTCGGTCAGATCGACGAGGTAGAGCGTGGTGCCAACCCACGGCATATTCGGGTGGTCCCATGCCAGCCAGGCGAGACGGCGCCCGTCCGGCGAGAGCCGGGGCGAAGAGAAGAAGTCGTGGCCCGCCGCCAGCACCCGGCCGGCCTCCGGCGCGGTGCCGCCGAGCGGAACGGCAACGATGGTGTTGTCCGGGTAGGGCTTGCTGGCGTCGGTGTGATCTTCGCGCACGCCGATCCAGCGGTTGCGCGCACGATCGATGACGCCGTCGGCGTAACGCCAGTTGTGCTCGGGGTCTGGCGGTTCGGGCGTCAGCGCCACCGGATCCTGCGCGCCGGCGTCCTGACGAAACAAACGCCCGTCGCCGAAATTCGAGAAATAAACGGTGCCGCCGACCACCGACCATGAACCACCGCCGTATTCGTGCACGCGGGTGCGTGCGTTATAGGGCGCGGCGTTGACGTCACGCACCGTCCCGTCGGCCGAGGCGCGTACCACGACGTAACGCCCACGCTCCTGCGGCCGTCCTTCCAGCCAGCAGATGTCGTTGCCGTCGAGCCGCACTTCCATCAGCGAGATCGACTGCGCGACGATGAGCGACGACGTGATCGGCGACTTCCACGCGCCGTAAGGCGCGATTTGCTTTTCCGCCATGGGAAATCCGTTTCAGTACGACTTCGGCAATCCCAACACGCGCTCGGCGATGTAGCACAGGATGAGATGCGGCGTGATCGGCGCGATGCGTGGGATCATCACTTCGCGCATGTAGCGCTCGACGTGGAACTCCTTGGCGTAGCCGTAGCCCCCGAGGGTCATCACGGCGGTCTCGCAGGTGGTAAAGCCCGCTTCGCCGGCGAGATACTTCGCCGCGTTCGCGGCGGCGCCGGATGGCAGGCCGTTGTCGTACTGCCAGGCCGCCTGCAGCATCATCAGGTTCGCGGCCTCCAATTCCATCCAGCAGCGGGCGAGCGGATGCTGGATCGCCTGGTTCTGGCCGATCGGCCGGCCGAACACCACGCGCTCGCGCGCGTAGGTCGTGGCGCGATTGAGCGCGGCGCGGCCGATGCCGACCGCCTCGGCGGCGATGAGAATACGCTCCGGATTGAGGCCGTGCAGGATGTATTCGAAGCCGCGGTCTTCTTCGCCGATGCGGTCTTCGACCGGCACTTCGAGGCCGTCGATGAAGAGCTGATTGGAGTCGACCGCGCTCCGCCCCATCTTCTCGATCTCGCGCACCTCGACGCGGCTGCGGTCGAGAGTCGTATAGAACAGGCTCAAGCCCTGCGCCGGCTTTGCCGCCTCATCGATCGGCGTGGTCCGCGCCAGGATCAGCATCTTGTTCGCGACCTGGGCGGTGGAGATCCAGATTTTCGCGCCGTTGAGCACGTAATGGTCGCCGCGCCGCACCGCGCGCGTCGTCAAGTGCGTGGTGTCGAGGCCGGCATTGGGTTCTGTCACCGCGAAGCAGGCCTTATCTGCGCCGGCGATAAGCGGCGGCAGCATGCGGCGCTTCTGCTCCTCGCTGCCGTACACGACCACCGGATTGAGGCCGAAAATGTTCATGTGCACGGCGGAGGCGCCCGACATGCCGGCACCGGACTCGGCGATCGTCTGCATCATCAGCGCGGCTTCGGTGATGCCGAGGCCCGAGCCGCCGTAGGCTTCCGGCATGGCGATGCCGAGCCAGCCGTCGGCGGCGAGCGCCTTGTGCAGCTCGTGCGGAAAGGCGCCGTCGCGGTCGTGCGCGCGCCAATAATCGTCGGGAAAGCGCGCGCAGATTTTCGCGACCGCCTCGCGCACCGCTTCCTGATCGGATGTGAGACGGAAGTCGATGGGGCTGGCTCCTCTTTCTTCATCCCTCCCCCGCAGGGGGAGGGTGGCCGCGCAAAGCGCGGCCGGGTGGGGGTCTTTCCTTAAATTCTACGCGCGTGTCTGGTTGCAAGCACCCCACCCGGCTCCTCGCTCCGCGAGGAGCCACCCTCCCCGCTTCGCGGGGAGGGATTAACTCACATCGGCTTGAAGGCTCGATCCAATGTCACCTCGATCAGCGTCGGCCCGCCGTCGGCGAGGGCCGTCTTCAGCAAATCGGTGGCCTCGGCGACGGTGGTGGCGCGGTTCGCTTCGATGCCGAGCGAGCGCGCGAGGCCGACGAAATCGACCGCCGGATCGGTCAGATCCATGGCGACGTAGATGTCGGTTTGCGCCGCGTGGCCGCGCAGCGCGTGCACCCGCTGCTTGAGGATGCGGTAGGACGTGTTGTTGAAGATCACGAAGATCGCGCCGACGCTCTCGTGCGCGGCGGTCCACAGCGCCTGGCAAGTGTACATGGCGCTGCCGTCGCCGATCAGCCCGACCACCGGCCGTTCCGGCAACGCGAGCTTCACGCCGATGGTCGCGGGCAGGCCCCAGCCGATGCCGCCGCCGCGCAGTCCGAAGAAGCTCTGCGGATCGTCGCTGTTGACGAGTTGGCGCAAGCCCCCGCTCGACGACACCGCCTCGTCGATCACCACGGCGTCCTTCGGCAACAGTTCGCCGATCGCCTCGATCAGCGCGAGCGGCTGCACCGGCACCGCGCCGGCCGCCGCGCGCGCCTTGGCCTTGAGCGCCGCGCGTTCGGCAAGCGTTGCTTTCTTCGCCGCCTCGAGCCGCTCGGCCGCCCGCGCGCGGGCGCCGCTCGACAGTCGCTCGCGCACCGCCGCGGTGAGGTCGGGCAACGTGCCCTTGGGGTCGCCGAGGATCGCGACCTCCTCGGGATAATTCTTGCCCAGCTCCCACGGGTCGACGTCGAGATGCACGATCGGCATGCCGGGCGGGATCGGCTCCGATGTCGACGGCAGCGACCAGGTGAACAAGTCGCCACCGATCGAGAGCAACAAATCATGTTCTTCGAGCTCCGCGCGCACGGCGGGCGCGAGCCGCACCATGGCGCCGCGGAACAGCGGGTGCGACGCAGGGAACGACGCCGTGCTCGGGATCGACTCGGCATAGACCGGCGCGCCGATCAGCTCGGCGAGTTCGACCAACTCCGCGTGGGCGCGACTGTGCGCGACCGCGTCACCGGCCATGATCAGCGGGCGCTGGGATTTGGCGATCAGCGCGGCCGCTTCCTCGACCGCGGCACGGTCGCCGCGCGTGCGCGGCGCAACACGCGTCGGCGCCATCAGGTCGAGGTCGGCCTCGGAATTGAGAATGTCGCCCGGCAGCGAGAGAAACACGGGGCCGGTCGGCGGCGCGAGCGCGGTCTTCGCGGCGCGATGCACGATGCGCGGCAGGTCGGCGAGCCGATGCACCTCGGTCGCCCACTTCACCAGCGGCCGCGCGATCGTCGGCAGGTCGGCCCACAGGACCGGCTCGGTGACGTTGAAACTCTGCTCGTGCTGGCCAGCGGTGACGAGGATGGGCGAAGCGGCCTTCTGCGCGTCGTAGAGCATGCCCATGGCGTTGCCGAGCCCGGGCGCCACGTGCAGGTTGACCACCGCGAGCTTGCCGGAGGCCTGCGCGTAGCCGTCCGCCATCGCCATCACGGCCGCTTCCTGCAGCGCGAGCACGTAACGCATCTCGTTGTCGGCCGCGAGCGCGTCCATGAGCGGCAGCTCGGTGGTGCCGGGATTCCCGAACATCATCGTCACGCCTTCCTGCTTGAGCAGCTCGAGGAAGGCGCGCTTTCCGGACATGGCGGGCAAAGGGGATCCTCCGAAGGCGGGTACTGGCAGGCCGTTGAGAGTAGCACGAGCATGCCGGACGGCAATCGCGCGAATCCTCTCCTCGTCATGCCCGGCCTTGTGCCGGGCATCCACGTCTTGGCGTTTGCAAACAAAGTAAGACGTGGATGGCCGGACAAGCCCGGCCATGACGACCGTCATTTTCGCAGCAAATACTTGTGCTCGCCGGTGAGCACCAGCTCGCCGCGCTGGTTGTGCAGGGTCGCCGTCATGATCACGACGCCGGTGGTGCGTTGGGATCTAAGCTCGGCGATGGTGAGCTACGGATAGAGCGTATCGCCCGGGTAGACCGGCTTGAGGAATTTCGCCGACTGCTCGGTGAAGGCGATGAGCGCGTCGCCGATTTCATGCGCGAAGCTGCCGGCGCCGGCCGCCGTGAAGCACAGCACCTGCAGCCCGTGCGCGAGCACGCCGGGATAGCCCCGCGCGCGGCAATATTCGATGTCGTAGTGGATCGGGTGGTTGTCGCCGGAGAGCGCCTGGAACGCGGAGAAATGCGCCTCGGTGACGGTGCGGCTCGGCGAGCGGAACGTCTCGCCCACCTTCAGGTCGGCAAAGCCGCGCGGCGCCGCCACGCGGAATTGTTTCGCATCGAATGAGTCGGTCACGCGTGTCTTCCTGCGTTGCCGGGAGCCGTAAATCGAAGTCCAACCCTGCCCGAATTGTGACAGGCCACATCGACAGCGGCAAACCTGTTCGGCATAGTGCAAGCGGCAACAAACAACGAACCGTCACCCTGAGGAGCCGGCCGAAGGCCGGCGTCTCGAAGGGCGACGGCCCGGGGCCGCTCATCCTTCGAGACGCGCCCTTCGGGCGCTCCTCAAGGATGACGGATGAGAGACATGAAACGTAGCACGGACCGCATCCTCACCACGCACGTGGGCAGCCTCATCCGGCCGGAGCCGTTGCAGCAGTTCCTGCGGCTCAAGCAGGCCGGCCAGCCGTTCGACGAAGCGGCGTACCAGAAATGCCTGACCGCCTCGGTCGCCGAGATCGTGCGCCATCAGGCAGAGACCGGCATCGACGTGGTGAGCGACGGCGAGTTCGGCAAATCGATCAGCTGGTCGCAATACGTGCTCGAGCGGCTGAGCGGCTTCGAGCGGCGGCCGATCAAGGAAGGCGCCGATCCGTTCGCGCGCGGGGTCGACCGCGAGCGCTTCCCCGCGTTCTATGCCGAGCTTGACGCGCGCGAGGGCCGCGCCACCGTCAGCGACTCCGTATGCGTCGGGCCGATCGCCTACACGGGAAAAGCGGAGTTGCAACGCGACATCGACAATTTTCGCGCGGCGCTGCGCGGGGTTTCGGTCGCGGAGGCATTCCTGCCGGTGGCGGCGCCCGCGAGCGTGATCCCGGACCGCAAGAACGAATACTACAAATGCGACGACGACTGCCTCGCCGCGATCGCCGAGGCGATGCGCACCGAATACCGCACGATTGTCGACGCCGGCTTCATCCTTCAGCTCGACGACGCGCGCGCCGCCGTCACCTACGACCGCATGGTGCCGCCGGCGAGCTTTGCCGAGTACCGCGACTGGGTGGCGCGTCACGTCGAGGTGCTCAATCACGCGATCGCCGGCATCCCCGAGGAGAAGATGCGCTACCACGTGTGCTGGGGCAGCTGGCCCGGGCCGCACACGAGCGACGTGCCGCTCAAGGACATCGTCGATCTGATCTTGAAGGTGCGCGTCGGGGCCTACGTGATCGAAGGCGCCAACCCGCGCCACGAACACGAATGGAGGGTCTGGCGCGACGCCAAGCTGCCGGACGGCAAAGTTCTCATCGCCGGCGTGATCAGTCACGCCACCAACATCGTCGAGCATCCGGAACTCGTGGCGGAGCGCATCGTACGGCTCGCGCGCGTGGTCGGCCGCGAGAACGTGATGGCCGGCACCGACTGCGGCTTCGCGCAGGGCCCGTTCCACCGCCGCGTCCACCCCTCCATAATGTGGGCGAAGCTGGCGGCGCTGGTCGAGGGAGCCAAGCTCGCGAGTAAGGAGCTATGGTAGAAGCGGACGAATAGCGAATGGCGAGTAGCAAAAGAAGGCGAATAGCGAATGGCGAATAGTAAATAACAAAAGTCGCGTTTAACTATTCGCTATTCGCTACTCACTATTCGCTGTTCGCGCCTGGGAGGACAACATGAGCCGCAATATCGCCCGTTGGGGCCACGCTCTCGTTTGCCTGCTCGTATTTGGTCTGATCGCTGCGGTCAGAGCCGATCTCGCCGGCGCCGGCGCCCCGGCCGGTCGTGTCGCCATGGCATGGCACGTCACGATCGCACCGAGCTGGTTCGATCCGTCGACGGCGCCGCCGCAGATCACACCGTTCGGGATGCTCTATGCCATCCACGATGCGCTGGTGCGGCCCTATCCCGGCTACAAGATGGGGCCGAGCCTCGCTGAATCGTGGGAGGAGAGCGAAGACGGTCTCGTCTACGAGTTCAGGCTGCGGCCCGGGCTGAAATTCCATAACGGCGACCCGCTGACCACCGAAGACGTGAAGTTCAGCTTCGAGCGTTACCGCGGCGCGGGGGCGAGAGCGCTGCGCGACCGCGTGGCCCAGGTCGAAATCGTCGACCCCCGCGTCGTGCGCTTTCACCTCAAGGCCCCATGGCCCGACTTCATGACGTTTTTCGGCACCACCGCGAGCGCCGCCGGGATCGTGGTGCCGAAGAATTATCTGACCAAGGTGGGCGACGACGGCTTCAAAAAACATCCGATCGGCGCCGGTCCCTACAAATTCGTAAGCCAGAAACCGGGCATCGAAGTCGAGCTCGAGGCGAACACCGACTACTGGCGCCGCGTGCCGAACGTGAAGACGCTGGTGATGAAGAGCGTGCCGGAAGCGACCACGCGCGCCGTGATGCTCAAGACCGGCGAGACGGACATTTCCATCGTGCTCGACGGGCCCGATGCCGAGGCGATCCAGCAGACGCCCGGCATGCAGGTGGTGTCTTCCAAACACGCGTCGATCTTCTGGATCGAGTTCACCGAGCAGTGGGACCCGAAATCGCCATGGCACGACATCCGTCTGCGCCAGGCGGTGAACTTCGCGCTCGAACGCCAGCGCATCAACGAGGCGGCGTGCCTGGGCTTCTGCCCGCCCGCGGGCGTGATCGTGCCGCGCGTGATGGATTTCGCGTTGCAGGTCGAACCGCCGCCCTACGATCCGCAGAAAGCGAAACAACTCCTCGCCGAGGCCGGCTATCCCAACGGCCTCGATGCCGGCGAATTCGCCGCGATTCCCGGATTCCCCACGGTCGCCGAGGCGGTGGTCAACGACCTCAACGCCGTCGGCATCCGCGTGCGGCTACGTCAGATGGAGCGCGCGGCCTTCTATGCCGCCTGGCAGGAGAAGAAGCTGCGCGGACTGTTCATGACGGCGGCGGGCAACTCCGGCAACGCCGCGAGCCGCGTGGAGTCGTTCATCCAGTCGAAGGGCGAATATGCCTACGGCGGCTATCCCGACATCGACGATTTATTCGCGCAGCAGGCAGGCGAGCGCGACGTTAAAAAGCGCGAGGCGCTGCTGCACAAAATCCAGCAGCTCACCATCGACCGGGCGATGTACGCGCCGGTCATGGACCTGCGTACCCTCAACGGGATCGGCCCGCGCATCGCCAAGCACACGATCACCGATGTGTGGATGAGCCCGTTTCCCTCCTACGAGGACATGGAGCTCAAGCCGTAACCCGTCGCCATAAGTGGCACTACGGCGCCACGACCCGGGCGCAGATACTCGGCATTTTCAGAAAAACGTCAGCAGCCGCCTAGAGCGACCGCGGGGATTTTTCATCGAAAATCAAGTTATTGCTGCAACGCTGCTTCAGATAACTGCGACGTTGCACGCCGGCATCTTGGAGAAACCATGGGCGTTTGGGGCACCGGCCTTTATTCCAGCGACATGGCCGCCGACATGCGCGCGACCATAAAGTCGGTGCTGCGCCTTCCGTTCGACGAAGATCGCATCGTGGATATCCTGTGCGATGGCGAACGCACGGCGGCCAATAATCCCAACGACGAGGATCACACCACGTTTTGGCTCGTGCTCGCCGATCAGTTCGAAAAACGCGGCGTCGCTCACGCGCCGACGCGCGAGAAGGCAATTGCCATCATCGACCGCGGAGACGACCTGACGATGATGGAAAGCCGGGGGATGAAGCTCGCGGATTTGCGCAAACGCGGCGCGAAGCTCGCCGAATTGCGGGCCCGCCTCGCCGCGGCGCCGCGCTCATCGAAGCCTCGCGCGACCATCAAGGCGCCGCAGCCCTACGTTCTCGACGTCGGCGTCCTTTACGCTTGTCCGGTCAAGCGCAGCAGCTGCCTTACTCCCTATCTGCGCGACAATTATTACGCCGACACTCCATGGATTGCCGATGGGTGGCGGCAGTTCGTGATCCTCGATCGCGGGCGCGTCTTCGACTATCTTGCCTGGTATCAGCCGATCGTGTGCAAGAAACCGGTCCAACAAAAACCGCAACTTTCCGAAGCCGACGCCGATCTCTGGTGGGAAATCGACACGCCGAAGACCTGTTCGCAACGCTATGTCGATTGCATGCAAATCGAAGCGATCGGCCCGTTGCCGATCGACATGGAAAAGGCGCGAGCGCGCTTCGCGAAGAGAAGCCGGCCGGGTATTGTCTTTCTCGGCTGGAGCGCCCATTGGGGCGCTATCAACGACATCACCATTGCCGACTGCATGAACCCGTCGAGCCATGATTGGGAGATCCGGTATGCGCCAAAGGGCCTCCTTCCCGAAGAGGGGCCGACGATGATGCGCAGCCTCAAAGAAATATTGGCATAGGATTTGCGACCAGAGAGTAGGCTCTCTTTCGTCGGTGCAACTTTTTCTTGGAGCATGATCTTTTCCGAAAACCGGTTCCCACTTTTCGGGATCATGCTCTACGACAACCCGCGAACGCGGCACGCTCGTGCCGATAGGGCCGAGGCGCGGTTTCCACCCCATTTGCCATGTTGAGCGCGGACCCGAACGCGGTATACTGCGCCATCCGTACGGACGCGCCGCAGCGGCGAGCCGCGATAAGGGGTGGCAAAAACCCCGGCAGGTCCGTGCGAGAGGGGAAGCGCCATGATGACGACCGAAGCCGCGCGCCGGCGCGGCCGTCGCACACTATTGATCGAGCAGAACCGCGGAGACGACGCCGCGTCGTGACAACGCGACGCGCGGAGGAGTTTGCGCATCGAGAGGACTGAGCGGCACTTCGAAACGGCGTGATTGCAGCGCGCGAGGAGGCGAGATGACCGGCAATTCAACGCGGCCCGTGTTCAGGCTCATCCCATTGTTGCGCCGCCGGTCCGCGCGTGCTCGCCGCAAAGCCGCAATCCGGCTCCTGCCCGCGTTTCTCGCCCTGCTGCTGACGATCGGGGCCGGCGACGCCGCGCGCGCCGGCGGTCCGCAGGGCCAGCTGACCTGGGGCATCCACGTCACCCTGGCGCCGACCTGGTTCGACCCGGCGGAGACCCAGGGCATCATCACCCCGTACATGGTGCTCTACGCGCTGCATGACGGGCTCATGAAACCGATGCCGGGCCAGCCCTTGGCGCCGGCGCTCGCGGAATCCTGGAGCGCATCCGAGGACGCCCTGAGCTTCGAGTTCGTGCTGCGCAAGGGCGCGAAGTTTCACAACGGCGAGGAAGTGACGGCCGAGGACGTGAAGTTTTCCTTCGAGCGCTATCGCGGCTCGGCCGGCAAGCTGCTCAAGGAGAAAGTGGCGGCGATCGAGACGCCCGATGCCCGCCACATACGCTTCCGCCTCAAGGAACCGTGGCCCGATTTTCTCACCTACTACGTGGGTGCGACCGGCGCCGGCTGGATCGCGCCGAAGAAATACGTCGAGCAGGTCGGCGACGAGGGTTTCAAGAAAGCGCCGATCGGCGCGGGTCCCTACAAATTTGTCTCGTTCACGCCGGGCCAGGCGCTGGTGCTCGAGGCCTTCGACGACTACTGGCGCAAGGTTCCCAACGTGCGGCGCCTGGTGTTCCGCGTGATACCCGATGAATCGACGCGGCTTGCCGCGCTCAAACGCGGCGAAATCGACATCGCCTACTCGATCCGCGGGGAACTCGCGGAGGAGGTCGAACACACCAAGGGCCTGAGCCTCAAGCCGGCGCTTACGCTGGCGACCTATTTTCTTTACTTCGCCGACCAATGGGACCCGAAGTCGCCGTGGCATGACGTCCGCGTGCGGCGCGCCGCGAACCTCGCCCTCGATCTCAACACGATCAACGACGCGCTCACGCTCGGCCACTCGCGCATCACCAACAGCATCGTCCCGGCGAGTTTCGACTTTTATTGGCAGCCGCCGGCGGCGGTCTACGACCCGGTGAAGGCGAAGGCACTCCTCGCCGAGGCGGGCTATCCCAACGGCTTCGATGCCGGCGAGCTTTTCTGCGACGGCTCCTACGGCAACCTGGCCGAGGCGGCGATCAACAACCTCGAGGAGGTCGGCATCCGCATCAAGCTGCGGCCGCTCGAACGCGCGGCCTATTACAAAGCCTATGGGGAGAAGACCTTCAAAAACGTGATCCAGGGGTCGAGCGGCGCGTTCGGCAACGCGGCGACACGCATCCAGGCGTTCGTCGCAAAGGGCGGCGCCTATGCCTACGGGGACGATGCGGAGATCGACGCGCTGTTTGCCCAGCAGGCGGTGGAACTCGACCAAGCGCGGCGCGGCGCGACGCTCGCGAAAATCCAGCAGCGCGTGCACGAGCAAGCGATGTTTGCGCCGCTGTGGCAGCTCGCCTTCCTCAACGGCGTCGGCCCGCGCGTCAAGGAATCGGGTTTCGGACTGATCGCGAACTACCCCTATACGGCGCCTTATGAGGACATAAGCCTGGTGGAGAAATAACGGCACGAACAAATGACGGCGCAGCCTATGCGCGCGAGGAGGCGAAGATGACCGGCGATTCGACGCGGCTCGGATTCAGGCTTCTTGCATTCCGTCCTGTTCGCAATAGACGCGCGGGGGCGCCGTTGCTTGCATTCCTCGCCATGGTTCTGACGATTGGCGCCTGGGGTGTGGCACGCGCCGGCAGTCCGCAAGGCCAGCTGACCTGGGGCGTGCACATCACCCTCGCGCCGACCTGGTTCGACCCGGCGGAGACGCCCGGGATCATCACGCCCTACATGGTGCTGTACGCGCTGCACGACGCCATGGCGAAACCGATGCCGGGCCAACCCCTGGCGCCGAGCCTCGCCGAGTCGTGGAGCGCGTCGGAAGACGCGCTCACCTATGACTTCGTGTTGCGGGACGGGGTCAAATTTCACAACGGCGAGACCGTTACCGCCGAGGATGTGAAGTTCTCTTTCGAACGCTATCGCGGCGCTTCCGGCAGGATGCTGCACGACCGGGTGGCCGCGGTGGAGACCCCGGACGCCCGACACATCCGCTTCAGGCTCAAGCAGCCGTGGCCCGACTTCCTCACGTTCTATGTGGGCGCCACCGGCGCGGGCTGGATCGTGCCGAAGAAATACCTCGAGCAGGTGGGCGACGAGGGATTCAAAAAAGCGCCGATCGGCGCGGTCCCTACAAATTCGTCTCCTTCACGCCGGGCCAGGAGCTGGTGCTCGAAGCGTTCGATCAGTATTGGCGCAAGACCCCGAACGTCAAGCGTCTGGTGTTCCGCGTCATCCCAGACGAGGCGACCAGGCTCGCCGCGCTCAAGCGCGGCGAGGTCGACATCGTCTATTCGATCCGCGGCGAACTCGCCGAGGAGCTGCAACGCACCAAGGGGCTCTCGCTCAAGCCTGCCGTCATTCAAGCGCCGTTCTGGCTCTATTTCCCCGATCAGTGGGATGCAAAATCGCCGTGGCACGACGAGCGGGTGCGGCGCGCGGCAGCTCTTGCCATCGACTACGACACCATCAACCAGGCGCTCACGCTCGGCTACTCAAAGATCACCGGCAGCATCGTGCCTTACACGTTCGATTACTACTGGCAGCCTCCGGCACCGAAGTACGATCCGGCCAAGGCGAAGCAACTTCTCGCCGCGGCGGGTTATCCCAACGGGTTCGACGCCGGCGAGTATTACTGCGACGCCTCCTATTCGAACCTCGCCGAGGCCGTGCTCAACAACCTCGAGGAGATCGGCATCCGCGCCAAGCTGCGGCCGCTCGAGCGCGCGGCTTTTTTCAAGGGTTACCTCGAGAAGAGTTTCAAGAATCTGATCCAGGCCGGCAGCGGCGCCTTCGGTAACGCCGCCACGCGGCTCGAGGCTTTCGTGGTCAAGGGCGGCGCTTATTCGTATGGGAGCTACCCCGACATCGACGCGCTGTTCGCGCAGCAGGCGGCCGAACTCGACCACGCGCGGCGCGAGGCGACGCTGCACAAGATTCAGCAGCTCGTGAACGAGCGGGCGATCTATGTGCACCTGTGGCAGCTCGCCTTCCTCAACGGGGCCGGTCCGCGGGTCAAGGAATCCGGGCTCGGTCTCATTCCCAGCTACGCTTATTCGGCGCCCTACGAAGATCTCACGCTGGCGCGCCCATAGCGGCGCCGGAGGCTGATCTGATGACGCGCTTCATCGCCAGACGCATCGGCTACTCGCTGGTTTCGCTGTTCCTCCTGTCGCTCACCATCTTTTTGTTCGTGCGCGTCACCGGCGACCCGGCGGTGCTGCTGGTCGAGCCGGGCGCGAGCCAAGCCGATCTCGACGCGATCCGCGAACAGTTCGGCCTCGATCAGCCGATCTGGGTGCAATACGTGAGTTTCATTGCCAGCCTGGCGCACGGCGACTTCGGCCAATCGTTCTACTACCGCACGCCGGTGTTCGAGCTTTACCTCACGCGGCTGCCCAACTCGCTCATGCTGGCGCTCGCCGCCATGGCGTTCTCGCTCCTGATCGGCATTCCGAGCGGCATCCTCGCCGCCGTGCGGGTCGGCGGCTTCTGGGACAAGGCCGGCAAGATCTTCGCCCTGCTGGGTCTGTCCGTGCCGTCGTTCTGGATCGGCCTGGTGCTGATCCTGTTCTTCTCGGTCTATCTGCAGTGGCTGCCGTCGTCGGGTTCAGGCACGCCGCTGCACCTGCTCATGCCGGCGTTCGCGCTCGGCTGGTATTTCGCCGCCGCCCACATGCGGCTCACCCGCTCCTCGATGCTCGAAGTTCTGGGCTCCGAATACATCAAGCTCGCCCGCCTCAAGGGGCTGCCCGAGGCGCTCGTCATCGGCAAGCACGCATTCAAGAATGCGCTGATCCCGGTGCTCACCCTCGCCGGCATCAACCTCGTCATCATGATCAACGTCGCGGTGGTGGTGGAGACGGTGTTCGCCTGGCCCGGCATCGGCCGCCTGCTGTACGAGGGCATCACTTTCCGCGACTTCCCGGTGGTGCAGGGAGTCGTGATCATGGGCGGCACCATGATCGTCGTCGTGAACTTGGTGATCGACGTTCTCTACGCGGTGATCGATCCGCGCATCCGGCTGGAGGCGTAGCCCATGACCATGCGCTCGGAAGCAGTCAGTTCGGAAGTCATCACCGCGCAGGCAATCCGCGAGCCATCGCGGTTCGAGTTCATGCGGCTGGCGGATTTTCCTCTCGTTCCGGTGCTCATCCTCGTCGGTTTTGCCGTCATCGCGATATTCGCCAGCGTGCTGGCGCCGCACGATCCCGAGGTCGGCAAGCTTGTCGCCCGCTTCCGCCCGCCGGCATGGCAGCACGGCGGCAGCATGGAATATTTGCTGGGCACCGACCATCTCGGCCGTGACGTGCTCTCGCGCCTCATGTTCGGCGCGCGCATCTCACTGGTGGTGGGATTCACCGCCGTGATCGTGGCCGGCGCTATCGGAACCGTACTGGGTATCGTCTCGGGTTACCTCGGCGGCTGGGTCGACCAGGTCATCATGCGCATCACCGACACCTGGCTCGCCTTGCCGGCGCTGACCTTCGCGATCTTCCTCGCCGCCATCGTCGGACCGAGCGAAATGAACATCGTCATCATTCTCGGCGCGGTCTACTGGACGCGCTATGCGCGCGTCATCCGCGGCGAGGTGCTCTCGCTCAAAGAACGGGAGTTCGTGCGGCTCGCCATCGTGGCCGGCCTGTCCAAATCGAAGATCATGACGCGCCATATCCTGCCCAATGTCATCAACTCCGCCATCGTGCTCGGCACCCTCATGCTCGGCGTCGTCATCGTGACCGAGGCGGCGCTCTCGTTCCTCGGCATCGGCGTCCCGCCGCCCAAGCCGGCCTGGGGCCTGATGCTCTCCGACGGCAAGCGCGGCCTGATGGTGGGCTACTGGTGGCTCACCGTGCTGCCGGGCTCCTGCATCGTGCTGATGGTGCTCTCGGCCAACCTTCTCGGCGACTGGCTGCGCGTCAAGCTCGACCCGCAGCTGCGCCAGCTGTGAACGGCGCCGGTATGCGATGAGCCCGCGCGCGCTGCTCGAACTCGAGGCCCTCTCGACCCACTACGTCTCGGCGCGGGGCACCCGCGTCGTGCGCGCGGTCGAGGACGTGTCGCTGCGCGTCGAGGCGGGCGAGACGCTCGGCATCGTCGGCGAGTCCGGCTCGGGCAAGACCACTCTGGCGCTCACCATCCTGCGCCTGTTGCCGCCGGCCGCGCGCATCACCAGCGGCCGGCTGATGTTCGAGGGCGAGGATCTGCTCAAGAAATCCGAGGCGGAAATGCGCCGGGTGCGCGGCAAGCGCATCGCCATGATCCTGCAGGACCCGATGGCCTCGCTCAATCCGCTGTTCACCATCGGCGACCAAGTGGCGGAGCCGATCCGGGTGCACGAAGGGGCCTCGCGCGGCGCCGCTTGGAAACGCGCCGGCGAGTTGCTCAAGGCGGTGCGCATTCCCTCGCCGCAGACGCGCCTGCATCAGTATCCGCACGAGATGTCGGGCGGCATGCGCCAGCGCATCGTCGGGGCCATCGCCATTTCCTGCGAGCCGCGCCTGCTGATCGCCGACGAGCCGACCACCAGCCTCGATCTGACGATCCAGGCGCAGTATCTCAACCTGCTGCGCGAGCTGCAGCGCGCGCACGGCCTCGCCCTCATCTTCATCACCCACAATCTCGGCATCGTCGCGAAGATGTGCGACCAGCTCGCGGTGATGTACGCCGGCCGCGTGGTGGAGGCGGGCCCGGTGCGGCAAGTATTCCGCGCGCCGGTGCATCCTTATACCCGCGCGCTGCTCAACTCGATCCCGCGCATGAGCGATAAATCCCAGCGGCTCACCGCCATCGAGGGCCAGCCGCCCGACCTCGCCGCGCTCCCGCCCGGCTGCGCTTTCGGCCCGCGCTGTCCGAGCGTGTTCGATCGCTGCCGTAAGACGGAGCCGCCGGCATTCGTGCACGAAGGGGGCCTGGCGCGCTGCTGGCTCGCAAGCGCGGGCGACACGATCAGTGGAGTGGCGTGATGGCGCTGGTCGAGGCGACAGAGGTCAGCAAACACTTCCGTACCCGCCGCGGGCTCGTCGGCGACGCCGGCGTGGTGCGCGCGGTCGACGGCGTCTCCTTCGCCATCGAGGGCGGGCAAACGTTGGGCGTCGTCGGCGAATCCGGCTGCGGCAAGACCACGACCGCCAAGCTGGTGCTCGGCCTCGAACAGCCGACCGGCGGCGACATCCGTTTCGAGGGACGCGATTTGCGTGCTCTCGACCGCGCCGGCCGGCGGCACTATCGCAAGTCGGTGCAGGCGGTGTTCCAGGATCCCTACGCCTCGCTCAATCCGCGCATGCGCATCGCGGCGATCATCGCCGAGCCCCTTCTCGTGGGTGAGCAGCTCACCGCCGGCGAGGTGCGCAAGCGCGTGCTGCACCTGCTCGACCTCGTCGGCCTGCCCGGCCGTTCGGCGGATCTCTTTCCCCACGAGTTCTCCGGGGGGCAACGCCAGCGTATCGCGATCGCGCGGGCGCTGGCGTCCTCGCCCAAGCTGGTCGTGCTCGACGAGCCGGTGTCGGCCCTCGACGTTTCGATCCGGGCGCAAATCCTCAACCTGCTGCGCGACCTGCAAGCGCAGCTTGGCCTCTCCTATTTGTTTATCGCGCACGATCTGGCGGCGGTCGCTCACATGAGCCACACGATCGTCGTCATGTATCTCGGCAAGGTCGTCGAAATCGGCGACGCCGAGACGATCGTGCGCGCGCCCAAGCATCCTTACACCGCGGCGCTGTTTTCGGCCGCGCTGCCGTCGAGCCCCGACGAACGGCGCGAGGAAATCGTGCTCCCCGGCGAGGTCCCCTCGCCGCTGCGGCCGCCGCCCGGTTGCCATTTTCACCCGCGCTGTCCGCACGTCATGGAGTCCTGCCGCCGGCAGGCGCCTGCGCTCACCAAGGTCGAGAGCCGGCTCGTGGCGTGCCACCTTTACAGCGGTGCGAACGGCGGATAGCGAATAGTAAGAACGGAGCGGCTCATCTACAATTCGCTATTCGCCATTCGCTATTCGCTCCTTCAGCATCCCCAAGGACTCCCATGGCCGACGCCCATCACGGAAGCCGCATCGACGTGCATCATCATTTCTACGCGCCCGAGTATCTCGCGGTGATGGGCGAGATGGGCAAGCGCCCGGTGGTGCGCGACTGGACGGTCTCCCGCAGCCTCGAGGAGATGGACCAGAACGGCGTCGCCTCGGCGGTGCTCTCGCTTTCGCCGCCCGGCCTGCATCACGTCGGCACGGACGAAACGCGCCGGCTCGCACGCGCGGTCAACGACCATGCCGCGAAGCTGCGCTCGACCCATCCTTCCCGTTTCGGCCACTTCGCCTCGGTGCCGATGCCGGACGTCGACGGCACGCTTGCCGAGATCGCCTACGCGCTCGATCAGCTCATGGCGGACGGCATTCAGTTGATGACGAGCTACGGCGAGCGCTACCCCGGCCATCCCGATTTCACGCCGGTGATGGAGGAACTCAACCGGCGCAAGGCGCTGGTGTTCATCCATCCGCTCGCGCCGATCTGCTGCGCGCCCTCGCTCAAATGGATCGCGCCGTCGCTGTTCGAGTTCACCCAGGACACCAACCGCTGCGTCTTCAGCCTGTTGTTCACCGGCACGCTCGCGCAGTTTCCCGACATCCGCTTTATCTTCTGTCACTCGGGCGCGGCGGTCCCGATCCTCGCCGGGCGTGCCGAGGTGATGGGCGTTGGGCGACAATTCGCCGACAAGATCCCGAACGGCATCGATCATGAGCTGCGCAAGCTCCACTACGACGTGGCGCTGCAGGCGAACCGGCCGGCGCTTGCCGCGCTGTTTGCTTACGTGCCGATCTCGCAGGTGCTGCTCGGCAGCGATTATCCGTTCGGCACGTCGGCGGACGGTGTCCGCGGTCTCAACGAATACGGCCTCAAGCCCGAGGACCTCGGGTCCATCTATCGCGGCAACGCCGAGCGTTTGCTTAAGCGGACGACAGACGCCAGATGACAGACGACAGAAACAATCCAAATCCGTCCTCCGTCCTCCGTCGTCCGTCGTCTGGTATCGGCCAGCCGGTCCGGCGCAAGGAAGACTTTCGCCTCGTTACCGGCAGCGGCCGTTACGGCGACGATTTCGTTTTGCCAGGCATGGTGCATGCGGCCTTCGTGCGCTCGCCCCATGCGCACGCGCGCATCGGCGCGATCGACAAACAGATAGCGCAGGCGGTGCCGGGCGCACTCGCGGTCTTCACCGGCGCCGATTACGCCGCGGACGGACTCAAACCCATCCCGCATGACGCCGGGCTGATGGCGCCGCCGGATCTTCAGGTGCGCAAGCGCCTCGGACCGATCACGACGCCGCACTGGCCGCTGCCGGCCGACAAAGTGCGTTTCGTCGGCGAGGCGGTCGCGATGGTAGTTGCCGAATCTATCGCCGCGGCGAAAGACATGGCCGAAAAGGTCGCGGTCGATTACCAGCCGCTCCCTGCGGTCGCGCGCGCGGGCGACGCGATCAAACAAGGCGCGCCGCTTTTGTGGAACGAAGCGGCGGACAACATTTGCCTCGACATCGAGGCGGGCGACGCCGAAGCCACGGCGGCGGCGTTCGCGCGCGCCGCGCACGTGGTGCGCTTCGCGACCTGGGTGCAGCGCGTCACCGGCGTGCCGCTCGAGCCGCGCACGACCATCGCCGATTACGACGCCACGCGCGGGCACTACACGCTCTACAGCGGCACCGGGCGCGGGGTCGCCAAGGCGCGGCTCGATCTTGCGCGCGCGCTCGCCGTGCCGCCCGAGGACGTGCGCGTGCTTTGCGAGGAGATGGGCGGCAACTTCGGCACGCGCAACTTCTTCTATCCGGAATGGGCGCTGCTCGCGTGGGCGGCGCGCCGGGTGGGCCGGCCGATCAAATGGACCTGCGAGCGCCACGAAGCTTTCTTGTCCGACTATCAGGGCCGCGACCTCGAAGTCGAGGCCGAGCTGGCGCTCGATACGAAGGGCAAATTCCTCGCCGTGCGCAGCGAAAATCTGAGCAATCTCGGCGGCTATGCGGCCTCGTTCGTCTCGCTGCAGAAGGGCATGGGGCTGCTCTCCGGCGTTTATCACATTCCAGCGGGGTACGTGCGCGGCCGCGCCGCCGTCACCAATACGGTGCCGACCACGCCCTACCGCAGCGCCGGGCGGCCCGAAGTCATCTTCGTGATCGAGCGGCTGATCGATCTCGCCGCCGACAAGCTCGGGATCGATCCGTCAGAACTGCGCCGGCGCAACCTGATCGCGCCCGCCGCGCAGCCCTACCGCAACCCGATCGGGCTCACCTACGACAGCGGCGATTACCGCCAAGCGATGGCGCGCGCGCTAGCGCTCGCCGATTGGAAAGGATTTGCCGCGCGGCGCAGGGCGGCGCGCAAGCGCGGCAAACGGCGCGGCATCGGCGTTGCAAATTACGTCGAAGTCACGAGCGGCAATCCGCGCGAGCGCACCGAGATCACGGTGCGGCCCGACCGCACGGTCGAGCTGGTGATGGGAACGATGGCCTCGGGCCAGGGCCACGAGACGAGCTTCGCGCAGCTCGTCACCGAGTGGCTCGGCGTGCCGTTCGAGAGCATCGGTTATGTCGCGCACGACACCGCGCGTGTGCACGCGGGCGGCGGCTCCCATTCCGGCCGCTCGATGAAGCTCGCCACCACCGTGGTCGGCAAGGCGACCGACGCGATCATCGAGAAGGGCCGCAAGATCGCCGGCCATCTGCTCGAGACCGGCGAGATCGACCTCGAGTTCGCGGACGGCCGCTACCGGGTCGCCGGCACCGATCGCGAGGTCGGTTTGTTCGACGTGGCGGCCGCCGCGGCCACGCGCACGGACCTGCCGGAGGAATTGCACGGGCCGCTTGCCGGCATTTGCGACGAAGTGATTCCGGTCGCGAGCTTCCCCTACGGAACGCAGATTTGCGAGGTCGAGGTCGATACCGACACCGGCGCGGTCGAAATCGTCGGTTTCGCGGCGATCGACGACGTGGGCCGCGCGGTCAATCCGCTGATTCTTCACGGGCAGACCCACGGCGGCATCGCGCAAGGCGCCGGCCAGGCGCTGTTGGAGGACGCGCACTACGATCGCGCGAGCGGGCAATTGCTCACGGCGAGCTTCATGGACTACGCCATCCCGCGCGCCGACGATTTCCCGGCCTTCGCGACGGAGCTGAGCGAAGTCCCCTCGCCCACCAATCGCCTCGGCGTGCGCTCGGGCGGCGAAGGCGGCACGACGCCGGCGCTCGCCGCGGTCGTCAATGCTATCGTCGACGCGCTCGCGGAACTCGGCGTGTCGCACGTCGAAATGCCGGCGACGCCGGAGCGCGTGTGGCGCGCGATTCAGGAGGCGCGGAAGGCGGGGTAACCGTGATGAAGGTTGCGCGCAGACAATTTTTGCAATCGGCGGCGGGTGCGGCGGCGCTCCTCGCCGCGCCGCGCGGGGCGGCGGCGCAAGCTTATCCGGAACGGCCGGTGCGCCTCATCACCGGGTTTCCTCCCGGCACGGCGACCGACACCGACGCGCGGCTTATTGCGCAATCGCTATCAGAACGGCTCGGGCAGCAGTTCATCGTCGACAACCGCACCGGCGCGGGCACCAACATCGCGGTGGAATCCGTCGTCCGCTCGCCCCCCGACGGTTACACGCTGCTGATGATCACGGTGACCAACGCGGTCAACGTGACGCTCTATCAAAATCTCAACTTCGATATCGTACGCGACATTGCTCCGGTCGCCGGCACCATGCGGACGGTCAACGTTCTGGTGGTCAATCCCGCGCTTCCAGTCCACACCATCCCTGAGTTCATCGCCTACGCGAAGGCCCATCCGGGCAAGATCAATTATGCATCGGGCGGACACGGCAGCGCGCCCAACATGGCGGCCGAGCTGTTCAAGCTCATGACCGGCGTCGATCTGGTGCATGTGCCATACCGGTCGAGTTTCGCGTCGGATCTGATCGGCGGGCAGGTGCAGGTCGCGTTCACGCCGATCCCCCTGTCGATCGCGTTCATCAGGGACGGCAAGCTGCGGCCGCTGGCGGTCACCGGCACGAAGCCATCGGACGCGCTGCCCGGCATCCCGACGGTCGCGCAATTCGTGCCCGGCTACGAGGCCGACGTCTGGCACGGGGTCGGCGCGCCGAAGAACACGCCGGCGGATATCATCGCCAAGCTCAACAAAGAGATCGGCGCCGCCCTTGCGGACCCGCGGATGATCGCGAAGTTCGCCAACCTGGGCGCCGAGCCGATGCCGATGTCGCCCGGCGAGTTCGGGCAGTTCGTCATTGCCGAAATCGACAAATGGGCGAAGGTGGTGCGGTTCGCCGGCGTGAAGCTGGAGTAAATCCGGCATCTTAAGCGGGGGGAGACTGTGCGTGCGGCGGTGATGGACCGCGAGGAACGGCCCGCCTACGGCGAGTTTGTCGAGCCGCAGGCGGCGGAAGGAGCGCGGGTGGTCGAGGTTTGCGCCGCCGCGCTGAGCGGGCTCGACCGGAACATCGCGCGGCGCCTGCATTATTTTAAGATGCCGGACGGGCCGTTCGTGGTCGGGCGCGAAGGCGTGGCGCGCGACGGCGGCAAGCGCATCTATTTCAACGTCAACGCGCCGGTCGGGCCGTTCGGGTCCATGGCGGAGCGCACGCTGATCGATCCGAAGTTCAGCTTTCCGGTGCCCGACGGCGTCGCCGACGACGTCGCCGCCGCGCTCGGCAACGCGGGCCTCGCCGCGTGGCTCGCGCTGTCGTGGCGGGCGCGGCTGCGTCCCGGCGAGACCGTGCTGATCCTTGGCGCCACCGGCATCTCGGGGCTCATCGCCGTGACCGCGGCGAAACAACTCGGCGCCGGCCGGATCGTCGCCGCGGGCCGCAACCGCGATGCGCTCGCGCGGGCGAAGCGGTTCGGCGCCGACGCCACGATCGAGCTTGCGCCGGAGGACGACCTCGTTGGCGTCTATCGCGATGCGGCCGGCGGCGACGTCGACGTGGTGGTCGACTTCGTGTTCGGCGCGCCGGGGGAAGCCGCGCTCGAGGTGCTCGCGCTGCATGGGCGCTTTTTGCACATCGGCAGCATGGCCGGGCAAAGCATCACCTTGCGCGGCGCGCCCATCCGGCGAGCTTGCGCCGACGTCCTCGGCTTTGCTTATTACCACGCGCCGATCGACGTGCAGGCGCAGGCCTACGCCGAACTGTGCCGGCTCGCCGCCGCGGGCGAGATCGCGCCCGATATCGAGACCCGCCCGCTCGCGGAAATCGCCGCCGCCTGGGACGCCCGGGCCGCCGGGAACCGCCGAAGGCAGGTGCTCGTCCCGTAGGGTGGAAGCGACGACCCTCCCGGCCATGCAGGTATTGGGGGATAATGAAAGTTCCTTAATTCGATTCGGATTCTGCAATGGCAAAAAAATACGTCCTTGAACAGATTTCAGGGCTGGCTACCTACGGAGTCCCGGCGAACCTCAGCCGCGAGATAGGCCGAGTGATAGTGCATTGGTCGTACTTTGAAAACTGCGTTCAGGAAATGGTTTGGGATATTTTGAATTTAAGTGCTGCGGCCGGCCGAATTGCAGTACGGCAGCCGCGCGTCGAAGACAGTCTTGGTATGATCCATGATCTTTTAGAATTACGTGAAGGCGAATGGGACGACAAATTATATAAATCAATATTGGTCCGTGCCCGATTGCTGGCGGCCAAACGGCACCTCATTGCACATGGTAAATGGCACCACTACGAGCGCGGAAGCGCTTGGCGAACAGACGAATGGCACGTTGAGCTTGCGCGCGGCTCTTGGCCTGAACGCTTTGCGGAATTTGTCACCGGTAGTAAGCGAGTCATCCCGGAGAGCGTTCCAATGGACATGGAAGCGCTCAGATCAACCACCAGTGAGATACAGATCGTAATTGAGGATCTGAAGAAACTGCGGGCGTCTGCTCGCGGCGGGCCTCTACCATCGAGCGAAAAACGTCCGTAATGATCTTTTCGTAGGGTTCAAATTCGCGGTCGCAGGCCAAATAGGCCTCAATACCCGCCGCTATCATCGCTGGGGTTATCTCCGACGTGCCAGCGTCGGCCAGGACCGGCGCGGGCGGTGAGTTAGGATTGCGCTTTGTCGAATCCGAAGTCATGCCACCTCAAGACTGTTGGTGCGGCGTGCCGACCACACATGTTTTGGTCGAAACTCGCGCGACGATCTCGGTACTCAAGCCGCGCGCGGCAGTGGCGTGTCCTCTCGCAGCACGGCTGGCATGGCCCCGGCCTCGTGCGCCGCACCTGTCTGCCCCGCATCCGGGGCTCCCGAATTAACAGGAGAATACAGGGGCGCACGGGGTTTCTCGGCCGATTGAGGCGCCTCAGCGGTGGATTCCGGAGCCTCTTCGTCATCGAACACGATGGCGTCGCGCTTGGCGCCGTAACGGCGGTTGCGTTCGAAGTTCCACATCCGCTCGGCAACCCGCAGCATCCGGTCGATCAGGCCGACAAGCGCCGATGCTTCGCTGATGCTCAGGTTCCCGGCGGCAAGCTCATCCGTGACCACGGTAAGCGCCAGCTCCGCGTCCTCCGGCGTCTTGATCACCGGCAATTCGATCGCGACCCGCCGATTGCGCCCGCTCGGAACGAGTTGCTCCATGCATAGCCGCATGGCGGTCGGATCGCCGTTCTTGGCGCGGTCGAGGAGGTTGCTGGCCATCTCCTCCGCCCGCTCCGCCATCACAGCTTGGGCTGCGATGGTCTTTTTGTTCAGCGAACCGGTGGGCCGGCCGCCCGGATTGCCGCTTTGGCCTGGTTGGAACCGCATGGGCTACTCCTTTGGTGTTTCCTGCGTTATTGCAAGTAAACACTATTGGATTTAGCTTGTCAAGAACATAACGAGAACATAATATAACGTTTGCTCTTCTATAGTCCACGGAACTATAGTTCATTGCGCGGGAGGAGTGCGTTGCGGGTATTCAAGACGAAGACCTTCGCGCGGTTTGCGCGAAGCGAGCGAATTTCGGATGTGAGCCTATGCGACGCAGTACGAAGGGCGGAACGCGGGTTGATCGACGCGGATTTGGGCGGCGCCGTCATCAAACAAAGGGTGGCGCGGCCGGGACAGGGCCGATCCGGGGGATACCGCGTTCTGGTCGCTTACCGCGCTAAGGCGAGGTGCGTGTTCCTGTTCGGCTTCGCCAAGAGGGACCGCGGCAATGTGGACGACGATGAGCTAATGACGTTGCGCGACATCGCCAAGGCTTGGCTGGTGGCGGACCCCAACGCCCTGGCCGGCGCGTTGAATAAGGGTCTCATAGAGGAGGTCGAATACGATGACGAAAAAGCCTAGCCGCTTGGCGAAGGAATTACTGGAAACGGCCGGAGATATGCACGGTGCCGGCCTGCTCGACCGTCAGGCCTACGAGAAGATCACGATGCGGCACCTGAGTAAGAACGACACGCCAATGGTTTCGCCGCTGACCTCAAAGCAGATACGCGCCATTCGTGAACGTGCGAACATGAGCCAGGCGGTATTCGCTCGTCATCTGAATCTGACGGTTGGGTACGTCTCGCAACTGGAACGCGGCGCCAAGCGACCGACCGGCGCGGCACTCGCGCTGCTGAACGTCATCCGACGCAAAGGTATCGAGGCGATTCTGTAAATTCGCCGGGGCGGTGTGAACTGGATTGCAATGGCGCCCCGTGGGCACGCGGCAGGAAGGCGCGCCGCTTAGCCCACCCTGCTGAGCTCCTCCTTGCCGAAGCGCTCGTCGAAGGAATAGCCGGTGCCGCGCACGGTGCGGATCGGGTCGGAGGCGCGGCCGCGTACGCTTCCGGTGAGTACCGCCTTGCATAGCTGAGAGGCCGGCGGCGAAGTCATAGGACTAATCCTAGGGATAGTCCTATGACGAACGGCTCAGTCGAAGTGATCACGTCTGTGCAGCGGCGACGGTGGTCGCGGGCCGAGAAGGAGCGGATCGTTGCGGCGACGCTGGAGCCTGGCGCGGTAGCGTCGGAGGTGGCGCGGGCGGCCGGGATCCACACGAGCCAGCTGTTTCGCTGGCGACAGCAATTGTGTGGTGCGGCTGCTGCTGCGGCGAGCTTTTCGCCGGTTGCCGTTGTGCCGGGCGCCGCAGCCGCACCGGCAACGCCCATGATCGAGATCGAGTTTGCAGGCGGCGCGCGCGTGCTGATTGCCGGCGCGACCGATCCGGCCACCGTATCGGCGCTGATCGCGGCGCTGGCGAAGATCGCGCGGCAACGATGATCTCGTTCCCGGCCGGCACGCGGGTGTGGCTGGCGACCGGGCACACCGACATGCGCAAGGGGTTCGACGGGCTGGCCCTGCTGGTGCAGGAGACGCTCCGGCGCGATCCGCACGGCGGGCACCTGTTCGTGTTCCGCGGGCGGCGGGGCGGATTGATCAAGCTTCTTTGGCACGACGGCCAGGGGATGTGCCTGTTCGCCAAGCGGCTGGAGCGCGGGCGCTTCATCTGGCCGTTGACGACGGACGGCGTGGTGACGATCACGCCGGCGCAACTGGGATATTTGCTGGAAGGAATCGATTGGCGCCTGCCGCAGCATACATGGCGACCGCAAGCGGCCGGGTAATCGCGATATTTTGAATCGGCGCGCAAGCGCCGGCTCGGACAGGCGCGCCGTCTTGTGATTCCATCATCGGCATGAGCACCGGCGATTCGCTCCCCGCTGATCTTGCCAGCGCGCACGCGATGATCCTGGCGCAGCGCTCGGCCTTGCTGGAGGCACAGGCGAAGGCGCGTAACGCCGAGGCCGAAGTGCGCGCTCGGGAGCTATTGATCGAGCAGATGAAGTTCACGATCGCCAAGCTGCGGCACGAGCAGTTTGGGCAATCCTCGGAACGCAGCGCCGTGCTTGAGCAGCTCGAGCTGCAACTCGCCGACATGGAAGAGGATGCCTCGCAGGCCGAAGCCGCGGCGCGGATCGCGGCCGATGCGGCGGCGCGCCAGAAGATCACAGTGACGGCGTTCGAGCGGCGCAAGCCGGCGCGCCGGCCGCTGCCGGAGCATCTGCCGCGCGAGCGCATTGTCTATTCGTCGCCGTCGGCCTGCCCGTGTTGCGGCGGCATTCTGCACAAGCTCGGCGAGGACGTGACCGAGACGTTGGAACTGATTCCCCGCCAGTGGAAGGTGATCCAGCACGTGCGCGAGAAGTTCTCCTGCCGCTCCTGCGAGGCGGTCACGCAGCCGCCGGCGCCCTCGCATCCGATCGCGCGGGGCCGCGCCGGACCGGGGCTTCTGGCGCACATCCTGTTCGGCAAATACGGCCTGCACCTGCCGCTCAACCGCCAGAGCGCGGTCTATGCGCGCGAGGGAATCGATCTCGACGTCTCGACGCTCGCCGATTGGGTGGGAGCATCGGCCGCAACCCTGATGCCGCTGGTGGAGGCGATCCGGTCCCACGTGTTTGCGGCCGAGCGCATCCATGCCGATGACACCACCGTGCCGGTGCTCGCCAAGGGCAAGACCCGCACCGGGCGGCTATGGACCTATGTGCGCGACGACCGGCCGTTTGGCGGCCGTGATCCGCCGGCGGCCGTGTTTTTCTACTCGCCCGATCGCACCGCCAAGCATCCCGAGCAGCATTTGGCGAGTTATGCCGGGCTGATGCAGGCGGACGCCTACGCGGGCTTCAACCGGCTCTACGGCGCAGGCCGCAAGGCAGGCCCGATCATCGAGGCGGCGTGCTGGGCGCATGCGCGACGCCAGTTCTTCGACTTGGCGCGGCTCGACAAGGCGCCGATCGCGATCGAGGCGGTCGAACGGATCGACGCTCTGTTTGCCATCGAGCGCGAGATCAACGGCCTCACCTCGCAGGAGCGCCTCGCCGTGCGCCACGAGCGCACCCGACCGCTGGTCACCGCATTGGAGCGCTGGCTGCGTGAACAACGCGCCAAGCTCTCCGGCCAGAGCAAGATCGCCAAAGCGATCGCCTACAGCCTCACGCGCTGGGCGGCATTGACGCGGTTCCTCGATGACGGGCGCCTGTGCATGTCCAACAACGCTGCCGAGCGGGCGATCAGACCGCTCGCGGTTGGCCGCCACAACTGGACCTTCGCGGGCTCCGACGAAGGCGGGCGCCGCGCCGCCGCCATCTACACGCTGATCGAGACCGCCAAGCTCAACGACGTCGATCCGCAGGCCTGGCTCACCGATGTCCTCACGCGCCTGCAGGATCATCCCGCCAAGCGGATCAACGAGTTGCTACCCTGCAACTGGAAGCGCGCACGCCAGCAAAAAGCCGCCGCGTAACGCGCCAATCAAACGAAACTCGCGCTGTCAACGACCATCTCCGCGGCCTTCACCGGACGCGTACGCGGCCGCGCACGTCGCCGCGCCGCGTAATGCGCGGCTTCAAGGTTGTAGTCAGGAGGATCGGGAGGAGCTCCTCGTCCTCGACGGATCATGATGCGCGTGCCAACGTTGAGCGCAATTCATGGATTCTGTGACTTAAAGCTCACGTATGCCTGAATTAAAGCGACCACAAACCCGTTTAAGCCAACAGCTAAGAGAAAATAGATTGCGTACTTTGCTCCTGTAACTATGCGTCGTGTTTTCCAAACACCGTTGATAAGACGTTTTCTAGTTAACAATATATAGCCGACCCTTGCTCTGTCCAAAAGCGTTGGATCCCCATCAAGGCTTGTGACTTCGCAATAAGACATGAAATGATTCCAATGAGTCTTAAGGACATGCTTGCTATGTAGACGTTTTGGGCTACCGATATGCCTCAAAATAACTGTCTCTTCTTCTCGACGGTATCCTTCAGCAGCTGCCGGCCGCAAAAAGCAAAGTACTGCGCCATTATCAAGGCGGTGATAGGTTAGGCTTGCGCCTTCCTCCACTAGAGACCTTTTGCGGACCTGAGGGATAACCGTTCCAGCCAAGTCACGAAATTCCATCGCCTGATCGTAAGCTCGCTTGCCATAGAAGACCTCAAGTATTCTCTCGTCGATACCCCCCGACCTTCCACCCTTCAGTATTTTAAACGCGTACGCGCCTGCGAAATATTCATGACGGGGGTCACGTCTGGCGAATTCTTCGAGCACCTCTGGTCCTATTTTCAAAAATTTTTGGAATTCCGCTACTCGTCGCTGGCGCCGTTGGCGATCTTTCCTAAACATGCTTACCTCCAGATCGCTCCGAGTTCACGAGCGGCACCCCATTGTCGGCTTCAATTCGCGGACATTAAGTAGTCGATAACTGCCATGACCTTCGGAACGCAGCTCGATGCTGTCCTTAAACTTGTGTCGCAGCCGATAGACAAAGTTATCCAAGCGAGCTCCTGGATCATTTGGAGTTCGACCGAGGATATCTTGATGGAACGTATCAATATCAACTTGGTGACCATCTATGACGCAGATGTAGCGTAGAAAAGCATGCTCAGTTGGCGTCAATCTGACAGTTTCCCCGTCGGCTTTCATCAAAACGCGCTGTCCGACCAGAAAGCGCCAACCTCCAATTAAGAACGCCCTACCAGTGTGGGCGAATACATTCGAAGCTTTTGGTCTTCCCAACTGCACGCGACGCCACAGCGCGCGAACGCGCGACATAATGAGAGCGGGTATACGCTCTTCCTGTGTTCGTGGGTACTTCCACACCGTGTCGTCCGCGCCGGCATCGAGCAACTCGCCTGCTAATTCATCGAAGGCGTAGTCCGAGCACACTATAATGCCCGCGTTCGTCTTCGAGACAACTTCATAGAAAAAATTTGTCCCGATCAGTTGACTTGGCCCCGCTCCCTTGATCTCGGGCATCTCAAGATCGAGGATGTAAATGTCAATTTCGTCGTTCTTGAGGTATTTACGAGCACTAGCGATATCGTCTACAACGCGTAATTCATACTTACGTTTACTAACTTGATCTTCCAGATCCTGAAGGATGCGATGAACAGACATTGCATCCTTAGAATCATCCTCGACTATTAAGAGTCGCGGCGCCGGCATTTCGGCGGCAGAATTTATCCTTTCCGCAGTTCCCATGTGATTACCTACCTTAAGGATGATCGCATATTCGTGAACCCTCGCTCCGAGCGCATGTCAGCAGTTATTGGGCGGTCCTCGATTGAGCAACATCCACGCAGCAAATACCGGGAGAATTGCGCGCTCCGGTGGCTCATGATGCAGAACCAGCAGCGCGGTGAGGCTTATAGCCAGGGCAAAGAAGGCGGCATCTAGGACTTCCATTGGCCTGTCACTCACATTACCCTCCTGACTTATGCAACCGACTCACAATTCTCACGTCTCAATCCCCGCAATCCCCGTGTAAAGTCGAGACGTTAATAAGTTCTAAATCGCGCGCGGCCGTCATTGCTGTCAGCGGTCGTCACGACGAATTGTCGATTGGCCATCCCTTTGATTCCGGTTCGATAGCGTCAACTCGGCCGGACCGTCGGGATGCACGCCTGGTATGACCGCCGTGGATGATCATGCCACGGGGCCACCCCCCGCTGCGGCGAAGGGATTCAGGGGGCGCAGAGCCTCCGCTCGTGCGGGCACACGTTTGGGTATGCTTCGATCGATTTCCTGACCACCGCTCCGCGCGGTAACTTTCCAGCGTGACACGCACGAAGCCATACGCAGAACGCGCCGCCCACGGAGCAGGCGCGCTTGTCACCTAGGAATTACGCGCTCTTGCTCAGAGGCTGGTCCTTGCCGAAGCCCTCGTCGAAGGAATAGCGGGTGCTGCGCACGGTGCGGATCGGAGGCACGGCCGCGGTTGAGCGGGCGGCGTAGACCCATTCACTCCCTTTATCTCCGCGATAATCAGTGAGCAATCCTAATTTCCCCCATCTTTAATCTACCGCCCACACTCTGCCCAGGCTTTGCAGGCTCTATTTCCTGAATTGTGTACCCCTGTTCATTGGCCAACCTCCTTGCATCATCCTCATCTCTAGCTCTCACCACGTCGCGCGCTGTCCTGCCCGACGTGATCGGCGCACGAAAGCAGAATACGTGGTCTTTAATCGTGAGCATGTCCATTTCCTCATATCCATTTCCTCACTTGTCGCCCAAAGAACGAGTTAATATACTACACCACGTTGCATGTACTCAGTGCAGCATCTTGCCGCAGTTAAATTCCTTACACGTCAACTGTTGAACCGAAGTGAGGTTCCTCATGCCGCCATTTAGACATAGTGCCTCATTCGGAAAGCGACAAGAATTTTCCGCAATTGCTGAGTTGCTGAAGCGTGGTTATGATGTCTACGTAACTCTCGTTGATGATCAACAGATCGACTGCATCGTCCGATTAGAGCGCGAGCCCTTTCCCGTTTACGTAGACATTCAAATCAAAGCGCGATCCAAAAACGCAAAGAATCCAGGTACATTCGCTGCCATGGAAATTAGGAAACCGCGACAGAACTTCTTTTTCATCTTTTATTCCGAGGCTGCCAACCGCCATTGGATCATGCCTTCGCTGGAGGTGGCTAGGCTTGCCAACAGAGGAAAGTCAGGCAAAGCGATTGGCCGCTATCGCATCGTTTTCACAAATACGTCAGTGAAGAGAGAAGTGCGTCCTCGCCCCAAGTGGGACAAGTGGATGGACAACTTCGACCTTATTGAACAGGCCCAACAGCCGCAAATCCAGCAATGACGCCCGCGTGGGCACGCCCGCCTTCGCTAAAGCTCCGGCGGGCTTAGTTAGCTCACCTTACAGATCTCACGCGCTCTTGCTCAGCGGCTCGTCCTTGCCGAAGCGCTCGTCGAAGGAATAGCCGGTGCCGCGCACGGTGCGGATCGGGTCGGAGACGCGGCCGCGGTTGAGCGCGCGGCGCAGCCGCCCGACGTGCACGTCGACGGTGCGCTCGTCGATATAGACGTCGCGGCCCCACACGCCGTCGAGCAATTGCTCGCGCGAGAACACCCGGCCGGGACTCTGCATCAGGAACTCGAGCAGGCGGAACTCGGTCGGGCCTAAGTGCACCTCGCGGGTCGCGCGCGAGACGCGGCGGGTCTCGCGGTCGAGCTCGAGGTCGCCGGCGGCAAGCTTGCTCGCGACCCGCTCGGGCCGGGCGCGGCGCAGGAGCGCGCGGATGCGGGCGACGAGTTCCGGCACCGAGAACGGCTTGACGATGTAGTCGTCGGCGCCGGTGGCAAGGCCGCGGATGCGCTCGCTCTCCTCGCCGCGCGCCGTGAGCATGATGATCGGCAGCCGCTCGGTCTCGGGGCGCGCCCGCAGGCGCCGGCACAGCTCGATGCCGGACATGCCGGGCAGCATCCAGTCGAGCACGACGAGGTCGGGCGCCGCTTCCTTGAGCTTCACCTCCGCCTCGTCGCCGCGCGCGGCGGTGTCGACCGCGTAGCCCTCGGCTTCGAGGTTGTAGCGCAGGAGCAGCGTGAGCGGCTCCTCGTCCTCGACGATCATGATGCGCGCGGTCATCGCGTTTCCTCGTCAGGAGTTACCCTATGCGGGCCGCCACCGCGGTGAACGTCGCGGTGTCGTCGCCCTTGGGCCGCTCGTCGGCGAGGGGACGCCCCTCGACCATGTAATGAACCGTCTCGGCGATATTGGTGGCGTGGTCGCCCATGCGCTCGATGTTCTTGGTGCAGAACAGGAGATGGGTGCACGAGGTGATGTTGCGCGGATCTTCCATCATGTAGGTGAGCAGCTCGCGGAACAGCGAGTTGTTGACCGCGTCGATCTCCTCGTCGCGGCGCCACACTTCGAGCGCCTTCTCGACGTCGCGGCTGGCGTAGGCGTCGAGCACCTGCTTGACCTGCGCCAGCACCAGCTTGGTCATCTCCTCGACCCCGCGGATCACCTGGCTGAACGTGATGTCGGTGTCGAGCGCCAGCACCCGCTTGGCGATGTTCTTGGCGAGATCGCCGATGCGCTCGAGGTCGTTCGAGACGCGCAGCGAGCCGACGATGTCGCGCAGATCGACCGCCATGGGCTGACGGCGCGCGATGGTGAGAATGACCTTCTCCTCGATCGTACGCTGCAAAGCGTCGACCGTCGGGTCGAGCGCGATCACCTTTTGCGCCAGGTCAACGTCGCGACGCGCCAGCGCCATGACCGAGTCGGCGATCTCCTTCTCGGCGAGGCCGCCCATCTCGGCGACCATGCGGGAGAGTTCCTCGAGGTCGGCGTCGAACGCCTTCATGGTGTGGGTGGACATTGCCGTGTCCTTTCGTTCTTGCCGGCGCGGCGTCAGCCGAAGCGGCCGGTGATGTAGTCCTGGGTGCGGCGGTCGCGCGGGGCGGTGAACATTTTGCTGGTGAGGTCGAACTCGACCAGCTCGCCGAGATACATGAAGGCGGTGAAGTCGGACACCCGCGCCGCCTGCTGCATGTTATGGGTCACGATCACGATCGTGTAGTCCTCTTTGAGCTCGTCGATCAGCTCCTCGATCTTGGCGGTCGAGATCGGGTCGAGCGCCGAGCACGGCTCGTCGAGCAGGATGACCTCGGGCCGCACCGCCACGGTGCGGGCGATGCATAGCCGCTGCTGCTGGCCGCCCGAGAGGCTCAGGCCGTTGGCGTTGAGCTTGTCCTTGACCTCCTCCCACAGGGCGGCGCGGCGCAGCGCGTCCTCGACGCGCTGGTCGAGTTCGCCGCGCGGCAGCCGCTCATAGAGCCGGATGCCGAAGGCGATGTTCTCGTAGATGGTCATGGGGAACGGCGTCGGCTTCTGGAACACCATGCCGATGCGCGCGCGCAGCAGGTTCACGTCCTGCCCATCGTCGAGGATGTCTTCGCCGTCGAGCAGCACCTCGCCTTCGGCGCGCTGGCGGGGATAAAGGTCGTAGATGCGGTTGAGGATGCGCAACAGGGTCGATTTCCCGCAGCCGGACGGGCCGATGAAGGCGGTGACCTTGTTACTATAGAGGTGCAGGCTGATGTCCTTGAGCGCGCGGAATTCGCCGTAATAGAAATTCAGGTTGCTGATGGTGACTTTGTCGGCGAGCCCGGTGACATCGACCCCCGTGTGGGCGACGGTAGGCATGGCGAGCGGTGCGGACGCGTTCATGACGGTTCTTTTCTCGTGGCGACGAGCGCGCGGGCGACGATGCTCAGCACCAGCACCGCCAAGGTAATGATCAGAGCGCCGCTCCAGGCGAGCTGCTGCCATTCCTTGTAGGGGCTGAGCGCGAACTGGAAGATCACCGCCGGCAGGCTCGCCATCGGCGCGTTGAGGTCGAGGCTCCAGAACTGGTTGTTGAGCGCGGTGAACAGCAGCGGCGCGGTCTCGCCGCTGATGCGCGCGACCGCGAGCAGGATCCCGGTGACGATGCCGGCGCGCGCCGCCCGATAGGCGATGCGGGTGATCATCACCGAGCGCGGCATGCCGATCGAGGTCGCCGCTTCACGCAGCTGGTCGGGCAGCAGCAGCAGCATGTCCTCGGTGGTGCGCACCACCACGGGCACGACGATGACGGCGAGCGCAACCGCGCCGGCGATCGCCGAGAAGTGTCCCATCGGATAGACCATCACCTCGTAAATGAAGAGGCCGACCACGATCGAGGGGGCGCTCAACAGAATGTCGTTGATGAAGCGCACGATGGTGGTGAGTTTGTCGTAGCGGCCGTACTCGGCCATGTAGGTGCCGGCGAGGACGCCGAGCGGCGTGCCGATCAGGACGCCCAAACCGGTGAGCACCAGGCTGCCGACGATCGGATTGAGCAGGCCGCCGGCACCGCCAGGCGGCGGCGTCATCTCGGTGAACACCTGAAAGGTGAGGCCGCGCAATCCCTCCCACAGGAGCGCGCCGAGGATGAGCACCAGCCAGCCGAGGCCGAACGCGGTGGCGCCGACCGCCAGCCCCATGGCGATGCCGTTGCGCCGACGACGGCTGGCGTAGCGGGGTGTGCGGGCGGTCTCGACCGGCACGTCAGCCTCCGATCCGCCGCTCGAGGCGCAGCAGCATGTAGCGCGCCGCCGCGAGCACGATGAAGGTGATGACAAACAGGATGAGGCCGAGCGCGATCAGCGACGAGGTATAGAGGTCGCCGACCGCCTCGGTGAACTCGTTGGCGATGGTCGCCGAGATGGTGGTCCCGGGGGCGAGGAGCGAGGCGGTGATGTGGTGAGCGTTGCCGATCACGAAGGTCACCGCCATGGTCTCGCCCAGCGCGCGGCCGAGGCCGAGCATGACGCCGCCGATGACCCCGACGCGCGCGTACGGCAGCACCACGTAGCGCGCCACCTCCCAGGTGGTGCAGCCGACCCCATAGGCCGCCTCCTTGAGCACGGGCGGTACTGCCTCGAATACGTCGCGCGAGATCGAGGTGACGAACGGCAACACCATGACGGCGAGGATCAGGCCGGCGGTGAGGATGCCGATGCCGTAGGGCGGCCCGGCAAACAGCTCCGACAGGCCGGGCACGTTGCCGAGCGTATCGATGAGGAACGGCTGCAGCGTCTGCTGCAGGAACGGCGCGAACAGGAACAATCCCCAGATGCCGTAGATGATGCTGGGAATGCCGGCGAGCAGCTCGATGGCGATGCCGATCGGGCGGCGCAGCCACGGCGGGCACAGCTCGGTGAGAAAGAACGCGATCAGCAGCCCGACCGGCACCGCGATCAGCATGGCGATCAACGACGTGACGATGGTTCCGTAAATCGGCGCGAGTGCGCCGAATTTTTCCGTCACCGGATTCCACGCGTCGCTGATCAGAAAGCCGAACCCGAACGTGCTCAGCGCCAGCCACGAGCCGTGGACGAGCGAGATGATGATTCCGCCGAGGATGATCAGCACCGCGATCGCAGCGGCACGGGTGAGATGACGGAACGCCGCGTCCCGCAGGCGCATGCGCTGGAGCGCCCGGCCGCGCTCGCCCTGGTGGCCAATCGAAATGGCTCCGCCCTCCAGCGCTACGTCGACCATGGGCTGCCCCCGGTGAATTTCATCCGGCTGTGCCTTAGGTACCGGCGCGGGTGCAATTCAATCGGCCCGCAAGACATAAAACAAGCGACCCTGTGAATTGCTTCCACGTCATTGCGAGCGAAGCGAAGCAATCCAGGACAACGCAAGATGCCCTGGATTGCTTCGTCGCCCTTCGGGCTCCTCGCAATGACGGATCCCAACGTCAATACACCGGCTTGCCGGAGTCGTCCTTGATTTCGTTCCAGCGCGTCTCGACCAGCTTTACGACGTTCGCCGGCATCGGCACGTAGTCGAGGCCCGACGCCATGTCGCTGCCGTTCTTGTAGGCCCAGGCGAAAAAAGCGAGAGCTTGTTTGGCGGCGGCAATATCCTTCGGCTGCTTGGGCACGAGGATGAAGGTCGCGCCGGCGATCGGCCATGCCTGCGCGCCGGGCGAGTCGGTGAGGATCATATAGAAGCCCGGCGCATGCTCCCAGTCGGCGCCGGCCGCCGCGGCAGCGATCGCCTCGGGAACGGCGGCGACCGTCTTGCCGTCCTTGTTGACCATCTTCATCGTGGTCAGCTTGTTCTGCTTGGCGTAGGCGGTCTCGACGTAGCCGATCGAGCCCTTGGTGTTGCCGACGTTGTTGGAAACGCCCTCGTTGCCCTTGGCGCCGATGCCACCCGGCCAATCGACCGAGGTGTTGCTGCCGACCTTGTCTTTCCACTCCGGGCTCACCTTCGACAGATAATTGGTGAAGATGAAGGTGGTTCCCGAGCCGTCCGAGCGATGGACCAGCGCGATTGCCTGATCGGGCAGCTTGGCGCCGGGATTGAGCTTCGCGAGCGCCGGGTCGTTCCACTTCTTGATTTCAGCGAGATAGATCTTCGCGAGCGTCGGACCGTCGATGGTCAATTCATTGGCCTGGATGCCGTCGAGGTTCACCACCGGCACGATGCCGCCCATGACGGTCGGGAACTGGAGGCAGCCGATCTTGTCGAGTTCGGCCTGCTGCAGCGGCATGTCGGAGGCGCCAAAGGTCACCGTGCGCGCGGTGATCTGCTTGATGCCGCCGCCCGAACCGATCGACTGATAATTCAGGCCGGTACCGGTCTCTTTCTTATACGCGTCCGCCCATTTGGCGTAGATCGGATAGGGAAAGGTCGCGCCGGCGCCGGATATATCAACGGCCTGCGCCGATGCGGTGGCGACGGCGGCAATGCCGGCCGCCAGGGTCAATGTTTTGAGCAGCTTCACGAGCTCTCTCCAGGTTTGCGGTGGAACTCCGGCCGGCACGGACACGTGGTCCGGCGCCTTCCTGCCACCTCGGTTGTTTGAGCAAAGGGACGTCGTCGGTCGAACGCCTGGCGGGCAGCCCTCGTTCCGCCGACACGATACCCTGCGTACGGACGAGGTGCGGCCCCGCTTGTTCCCCTAGCGGATGCACGCCATCCTTTTATGATGGTTGGATGACGGCCGGATGACAGTTCAAGCTTTTGAAAATTCTGTCGTTTCTGCGCGCGCCGGTGCAAAGCTCAACGGCAGCCGCACGGTAAAACTGGCACCCTGCCCGAGCGTGCTTTCGATCGTCAGCCGGCCGCGATGGCGGGTGACGATGTGCTTGACGAGGGCGAGCCCGAGCCCGGTGCCGCCCTCGGCGCGGCTGTGCCCCACGTCGACGCGGTAGAAGCGTTCGGTGAGCCGCGGCAGGTGTTCGGGCGGAATGCCGGCACCAAAGTCGCGCACGACAATGACGGCTTCGCCGGAATCGGCCGCCGCCTCCGCGCGTTCCAGCGTAATCTCGACCCGCTTGCCGCCGCCGCCGTATTTGAGCGCGTTCTCGATCAAATTCTCAAATACCCGCGTCAGCTCATCGCGGTCGCCGATGACGACGAGCGGCTCTGCCGGCGCCTCGATCTCGATAGCCACGCCGCGCTCGCGGGCGAGCATCTGCAGCGCGTCGGCCACCTGGCGCACGATCGAAGCGACGTCCGCGGTGGTCTGCGGCTGGAGATGCGCGTTGAGCTCGATGCGCGACAGCGAGAGCAGGTCGTCGATGAGCCGCGCCATGCGGCGCGCTTGCCCCTTCATGATTTCGATGAAGCGCTCGCGCGCCGCCGGGTCGTCGCGCGCCGGCCCCTGCAGGGTGTCGATGAATCCGGAAAGCGCGGCGAGCGGCGTGCGCAGCTCGTGGCTGGCGTTGGCGACGAAATCGGCGCGCATCTCTTCGACCCGGCGCAACGGCGTAAGATCCTGGACGCTGATGAGAACGAGGCCGCGCTCGAAGCCCGGCGCGGTGCCGGCAAGCTCGACCGGCGTCACGCAGGCGGCGAACCAGCGGTCGAGCGGCACGCGTTCGAAAAACTCGACCCGCTGCGGCTCGTTGCCGGCGACCGCGCGCCTTATCGCCTCGACGATTTCCGGCACGCGCAGCGCGAGCGACGCGGGTTCGCCGCGGCGGAGCGCCGGCGCCATGCGGCCGGCGGGCGGGTTGAAGGCGAGCACGCGGCCTTCGCGGTCGAGCACGATGACCGGATCGGGCAGCCCGGCGATCACAGCCTCGACCAGCGGATCGGCGAGCCGCGGTCCGCGCCGCTCCGGCAGCGATGAGAAGGCGCCGACGCTCGTGCGCCGGCCGCTGCCGATCCACGCCGCGAGCGTGACAACGGCGACGGCCGCGATCGCATAGGCAAAGCCGAGCGCGCCGGTAGCGACCAGCACGACGAGCATCAGCGCCGTCGCGACCAGGGCGCGGCGCGGCGCCGCCTCCCGGCCCCACCAGGAGTCGGCACGCCGCATCGTTTCTCTGCGCTCGTCGGTCATGTCGCGTAGGGCGCATTCGAGCCTAGCCTCGCGAAGGCGAAGCCGAAGGCCGTAATGCGCCTGCCTTTGATATTGCGCTGTCTCTTTATAAAGCGGCGCAATACGCTTCGCTATTGCGCCCTACGGCTCGGGCTTCTCTTCCGTCGCGACGGCGCCGGTCTCGTCATGCAGCGGGAGCACCGCGACGTCGAGCAGAAGTTCGCGGATGCCGAGGATGATGAGCGCGAGCGCGAACGGCACGACGTAATAAAGCAGCCGGAACAGCAGCAGGCCGGCGAGCAAATTCTCCCGGTCGTATTGCCACAGGGCGACGAACATGGCGGCGTCGAACACGCCGAGCCCGCCCGGCGCGGCGCTGGCGAAGCCGAGCAAGGTCGCCGTGACGAAGATCACAGCGACCGTCACGAAAGCGATGTGCGGCTCGTCCGGCAGCAGCACGTACATGGCGAGCGAGCAGCAGGCGAGGTCGGCGATGCCGATGCCGATCTGCACCAGGGTCAGCGGCCCGCCCGGAAGCGTCACCTCCCAGTCGTCGCGGCCGATCACGCGCGGCTTATGCCACACCCAGGCCACATAAGCGGCAAGGGTGAGCAGCGTGGCGCAGGCGGCGATGCGGTTGAACCACGGCGGCAGCTGATCGATCCCGCTCGCCGCCGCCGGCACGATTGCGATGCCGAGGCCCAGCACGGTCGCGTTGCCGAGCCAGAAGGTCAGGCCGGCGACGAAACAAATCTTTGCCACGTCGATGAGAGTGAGGCCCCAGGTCGAATAGATGCGATAGCGCACCGCCCCGCCGGTGAGCACGGTCACGCCGACGTTGTGCCCGACCGAGTAGCTGGTGAATCCGGCGAGCGCGGCGATGCGATAGGGAATGTGGTACTTGCCGATCGTGCGCAGCGCGAAGAGGTCGTAGAGCGTGAGCGTGAGGTACGCGCAAGCGACCAGGAAGCCGGCGAGGAGGATCGTGCTGAGCGGCGTCCGGCGCACCGCGGCGACCACCTCGTAGAACGAGATGCCGCGCAGCATGCGGTAAAGCACGATCGCCGCGATCAGGATGATGGTGACGCTGAGCGCAATCCCGAGCCGGTTCCAGCCGACCCGTTGGTCGAAGAAACGCTTTACCGCGCGCAACGCGCCAGTCATGTCCCTCCCCCGGGGTCGCCGCGGAGCTTCTCCGGCTCCGCCCGGGCAATATTTGGTCCCGCGAGCGTGATGTGCGAGTCCCTATCAGAACTTCGGCGCGGGAGCGAGCGCCTCAGCCTGACGCCACGGCACGGTCGACGTTGAGCGCCGGTCCCGTGCTGAGCTCGGGTGCGGGGCTGGCGCGCTTCCCCTCGACCGCGCCCATCTCGGCGACCCCCCGTCGCAAGGCATCAATCAACTCGGCGCTTTCGGTCAGGTGCGGCGCCTCGGCCTCGAGCACGCGGGTGAAGGCCCGCTGCTTCAGTCTCACCACGTCGATCCCTTCGTGCGCGGCGTCGATCCGGGCCGAGTCGCACACGATGTCGATCAGGCGGTCGATCGCATGCAGGCGCCCCAGGAGGTAGTCGTTCTCGCGATAGGCGCGAGACAAAAAGGCGGCAAAATGACCGAAGCCGATGCCCTTGAGGCTTTGCGCGCTGTTGAAGCCGTCAAGCGACCGGGCGTCCTGCGGGCTGATGCGGTCGACCAGAATTTCGTGCAGTTCGCCCACGTCGCGGGTGCTGGTCAGCGGGAAGGCCAGCACGTCCCAGAACGGAAACCCCAGATAGTTGATCAGGACTTCGCGGCGCGCCTCGGCCGGCCAGCGCTCCGCATCGAGGCCCGCGAGCAGCACGTCGAGGTCGCGGGTCGAGGCTTTGAGGTCGATCCGGGCGGCGAGCCGTGCGATCAGCGCGCCGATGCGCTCCGCGTTCGCCGCGACGAAGTGGCGCGCGTGGCGGCGCAGGTCGCGCGCGTCAGCCTCCGATGGAGCGACGGCGAAAATGTCCACGGCGAGCGCGCGCGTGTCCGCATCGAAGAAGCGCACCTCCTCGCGCCGTTGCACCAGTTCGAGGCAGCCGTAGAAATCACGCTTGAGCCGATCGATGACGGAGGGGTCGAGGCCCTTGAAGCGCGGGTGCTCGATCATCTGATAAAGCCGGTTCTGCCCCTCGATGAGGAAGTTGAGCCGGCGCTTGCGATAGTCGACGTCGAAGGCGAGCAGGAACGATGCCCAGTCGGGAATAGACCCCGCGGCCGCGCCTCCTGCGGGCGAACCCTCCCGCTCGGAATAGACGAGGCCGGCATGGGCCGCCCACGCATCGACGGTCTCGGCGATCAGGCGCGCGAGCGGCGAGCGCGGCGGCGCGTCGCGCATCTCGGCGATCAGCCGGGCGAGGAAGCGGCGGACCGAGGCGAGCTTGAGCCGGACGTAGCCCTGGTAGGCGAAACCGGCGTCCTGGGCGACGTGGGCATTGGCTTGCTCGCGCCAGGCGCGGATCTGATCGGCGTCGGCCGGCCGCTCGAGCGGATCGGCGATGATGCGCGCGAGCAGCCGATGGATCGACGGCCGCGCGCCGTCGATGATGGCGTTGAGCTGGCGCACCTCGTCGTTGAAGGCGAACACCCAGCTTAGTTCGTCGGTGACCGGCTGGTTGCGCGGGATGTCCGACATGGCGCCCTTGAGCGTGGCGAAGAATCCGGGGGCCTCGCGGCGCACCGGTGCGGCCGCGGACGCCGGATCGGGATCGATGTAGACGAGGCGCCGATCGACCTGGCGATAGGCCGGGCGGCCGTGGATCGCGGCGATCGCTTCGTGGAACGGCCGGTTGTTGAGCACGCTCCCGTCGATGAAGCTCGCCGTCGCCGGATCGATCTCAGACTGGATGTGGGCGGCGAAATTGCGTGCGATGAAGGCGGCGCGGTCGGGCCAGTCGGCGCCGCGCCGTTCGACGAGCGCATCCATTTCGCGAATCTGCGCGGGCGGGAACGCGCCCGGAAACGAAGACGTGGCGCGCGCCGCGAACGCCAGCGCCGGCGCGTTGCTCAAGGCAAAATCGCTCGCGGCCGCGCCGTTGCCGTTGCGCCGGCAGGAAAAGCGCAGCACGTGATGATGCTCGCGGTCGTGGATCAGCGGCGGATCGTGGATTTGGATGAGATGCTGATAGCCGTGATAATCGGTGAGCATCACGATGAGGTCGAGCCGCTGCCCCGACGGCATGAGCGAGGCGCCGGGGCGGCGCGGTGCACCCATCGCCGTGACCGCGTCGAACATCAGCTCGGCCATGCGCGTGCCGGAGAGCGGCGGCTTGAACCAGCGCGAGCGCACGAACAGCGATAGCTTGTCGCGCACCTCGCGGTCGCGCACGCCGAGTACACCGGTCTTCCCGGCGCCCCAGATCAGCGGCTTGAGGAACGCCTTGCTCCAGCGGTTCGCCTTGGCCTCGGGGGCGAGCAGCACCGACACGTCGCCGTTGTCGAGCCAGAGCTCGCGCAGCTTTCCCATCGGCAGGTCGTGGCTGAGCGCCCGCGCCAGCATGGCCCCGTTGATGCCGCCCGCCGACGCGCCGGCGATGATGTCGACGACGACGCGCAACTCGACCCGCGCGCCGATCTCGCGCAGCAGCTCGAAATAGATCGCCTCGGTGTCGTATTCCGCGTCGGCGGGATCGACGCCGTCGAAGAACGCCGCCTTGGCGCGCGCCGCCCGGTCGGTGATCGCATGCAGCGCGGCGGAGGCGCGCACCAGCTTGAGGATCTCCTTGCTGATGCCGTGCATATAGACGGCGAGCGAGACGCCGCCGAAGCACACCAGCGCAATGCGAAGTTCCTTTTCGCGCAAGGACCGGCTCCCCACCCGGCACTAGTGCCGCGAACCCGAAGTTCGCACTACGATTGCCGCGAGTCCGGTTGCGAACTTCGGGTTCAAAGCGGCACTAGAATCATAGAGTTGCTAGTGTCCTTCGATTCCGAAGTTCGCATCAGGACGTAACGCAAGGGTGTGCGAACTTCGGAATCGGGACACTAGGATCCCCAGCTTGATTGTGCGGGCAACATGCTGAAAAGGGGTAAATAACGGACTGGCGCGGGCGGCGGGCTATTTCCGGTGCCCCGGCCCCTCAATGTGCGGTTGGCGTCACATAGCTGTGAAGGGCGGCACGTAATCGGTCCTCAGTCCGCCCGAATCAGCGCCTTGATCGTGAGGCGATTTGCCTTGCTGTCAAACCCCGTAAAGCGGGAGTAGATTGAAATCCAACCAGGCGCGGCACTGGGCTCCGATGTACCAGACCAAGTGGGGCTATTACGCCGACTTCGCGGTCTATCCGATCGCGGTGCTGGTGCTGACCGGCCTAGCCGTCGGCAGCCCGCATTCGCGCTTCCTCGCGGTCTATGTCCTCTGCTTCCTGTCGGGGCTCGCGGCGTGGACGCTCGTCGAATACCTGGTGCATCGCTTCCTCTTTCACGCATTTCCGCTGATCGCACAGATGCATGATCGCCATCACGCCAACCCCGCCGCGTTCGTGGGAACGCCGAGCTGGCTCAGCCTCACCGCCTTCCTTCTCGGCATATTCATCCCGCTCCGGGCGATCGCGGAGTTGGAGATAGCAGCCGGGGTCGCAGCGGGGCTGATGATCGGATTTGTCTGGTACGTCGCTCTCCACGATGCGATCCACCGATGGCCGCTCCGACGCGGCTCGCTGCTCTACAAAGCCAAACTGCGGCACGCGGGCCATCATGCGGGGCGATATGGAAACTTCGGCGTGACCACCGGCTTTTGGGACCGCGTGCTGGGCACCATTATCGCGCGCGACCAGGCGCGATGATCGGCGACGCCGCTTCGTGGCGAATCCGCCCTACGCCTTTGCTCTCGTATCCGCTATCTGAAGATCCGGCCGGAACGCGCGAAGCGCTCGTCGCGGTAAGCCCAGGCCCACATCCGGCGCGTTCGCGCGCGAGTGATCCTGTGGTGGCGGTGTTTTCTGGCGGACGTTTGCTTGGCGACCGGCGCCGCGGCTTCCGGGCTCGGCTCTTCCGGTGCGGCTCGCTCCAAGGGCTTGACCGGCTCAACGGGCGTCGTGGGAACCAGTTGGGCCGGCGGCGCATCAGGGAGCAGGCTTACCGGTTGCGCAGGCAGCGGCGTGGCCAGGGCAACATTGGCCTCGACCGGGTGCGATACCGAGCGCAGGGCCTGCCGTTTAACCGGATTGAGCGGCACATCGGAGGACGGCAAGAGGACGGCAAGTGCAGCGACGCCGATCGCGGCTCCAACCGTCGCGCCGATCACGAGAGGTGCAACGCCCAAGCCCCCTCGAGGCGCGGTGCGGCGCCAGCCGGCGAGGGTGAGCTCATAGCGAGCGCGCGTCTTGTTCCATGCGATCAGCCGGCGAGCGGCGGCCGTCCGGATAACCCCGAGTTTTTCCGTTGCGGTGGCGGAGAAATCCTGAAGATCGCGGCCGTGGGCGAGATGGCCCAGGATGGCGTCGAGCTTTTCCGAGCCGTCACTCTCGCTCATGGCGGCGACCTCGCGGCACTAGCGAGCCCTTATTCTACCCGATTCAGCGCGGCGTGGCGCCGAATTTCACCGCATAGGCAGGCTCTATTGCGCCCTACGCCAGCGCGCTTCTGATCCCCGCGCCGATCTCGGCGATGGCCGTGCGGGCATAGGGGATGACGCCGCCCATGGCGTAGAAATGATGGATCATGCCGGCGTGGCAGGTGTGCCGCACGGCACCGCCGGCGCGCTGCAGGCGCTCGGCGTAGGCGGCGCCTTCGCTGCGCAAAGGATCGTATTCCGCTGTGTGCACCTGCGCCGCCGGCAATCCCGACAAATCGTCGGCCAGCAGCGGCGAGATGCGCGGGTCGGTCAGGTCGGTGCCCGGGGCGCAATAATGCTTCACGGTCCAATCGATCGTCGCCTGGCTGAGAAAATATCCCGACGCAAAGGCGATGCGGGTGTCGCTGCGCCTGCTCAGGTCAACGACCGGGCACAGCAGAAGCTGAAGCGAGATGGCCGGACCGCCGGTGTCCCGGGCCATTCGGCACACCACCGTCGCGAGCCCGCCGCCGATCGAGTCGCCGGCGACGGCGAGCCGGCGTGGGTCGATGAGAAATTCGCGCCCATGTTCCGCGATCCGGCACGTAACCGCGAAGGCGTCCTCGACCGCGGCGGGGAATTTGTGCTCGGGCGCGAGCCGATATCCGACCGAGACGACGCGACAAGCGCCGGCATTGGCGAGCAAACGGCAGAAGCCGTCGTGGCTCGCGATGCTGCCGAATACACAGCCGCCCCCATGGAAATAGATCAGGCCCGGCAAAGTCGCGCCACGGCTGGCCTTGGGCGTGTAGACGCGGATCGGGATCGGGCCGCCCGGGCCCGCGATGTCGCGATCCTCGGCTGCCTCAACCGCGACGCCGTTCACGCCCACCATCGCGGCGAGACGCTCGAAATCGTTGCGCATGTCCTCCGGCGTTACCCGCGACAGGTCGGCGGCGCCGGCGGCATTGAGCATTTCCAGGAGTTTTTTCGCGTGCGGATCGAGCGGCATCGTCGGGCAGCACGCTAGTGCCCCGATTCCGAAGTTCGCATCATTTTGCGGCACGCTCGTTTGCGAACTTCGGAATCGAAGGGCACTAGCAACCTATTGATCTAGTGTGGCTTTGGTTCAGAAGTCCGCATCTCGGACTCGCTGCAAGAATGATGCGGACTTCTGAACCGCCACACTGGCGCATCCACAATCAGATCATCGCTGCAGGCGCGCGACCAAAATCTCGATGGTGGCGATGGAGCGGAAGTTCGTGGGCGTGATGTCGCGCTCGGGAATCTTGATGCCGAATTCCGACTCGACCGAAAGCACCAGGCTGACCATGTCGAGCGAGGTGAGACCCGCTTCGCGCAGGTCGTCATGAGACTGGACCGACTGTGCGATCGAGCGCGCCTCGAGTATTCGGCGCACCACGTCGGTTACAGTGACATTTGCAGCAGTCTCGATTCCCACGGACATCGCGCAACTCGCTGGTTCGGAACGGCCGCCGATAAAGCCATCTGCGCGTCCGTTCGCCCGTCTCCCGGGGCCACATACCACGCGCGTTTTGCCGGTACAGCGTACGCCTGAAATCAACCTTAACTGCCGTTCACGCGCCCGTGATCCGAGGCTGCGGCGGCACGTCGCGGCCCAAACGACTGCAGTTTCAAACTGAGACGCACAGCGTCGGCAAGAAGTTACCAAACATCATAATGGCACAGCCGCAGTCTTCGGATTGCCGCAGCTGTGCGCGTTTCGACGTGGCGCGAGTCATGCATTGCGTTGCGCCGACAGTAACCATCACGGCAGCGATCTCTTGATCATTCTCAGAAATATTGATGCAAATCCCCTCGACCACTTGCCCGTCAGGCGTGCGGCGCGCCGGCGAGCAGCAAGCCGAACCTGCAAGTCTCGCCGATCCGCGTGGGGCGATCGCGCCGTAGGGCAGAGGCTGGCATGAACATTCAGAACCGACTGGTCACCACCGATCTCACGAGCCGCGCGGAGCTTGTCGCCGCGATCGCGGCGGGGGCAGCGGACGGGGTCGATCGCGAGACGAAATTTCCCGCCGAGGCGATCGCCGCCGCGCGGGCCCAGCGTCTGCTTGGCATTCTGGTGCCGACCGAACTGGGCGGTGAAGAAGCGAGCGTCTCCGACGTGGTCGACGTGTGCTACGCGCTCGGGCGCGCCTGCGCGTCGACCGGCATGATCTACGCCATGCATCAGATGATGGTCGCCGCGCTGGTGCGCCATGCCGGCTCCGACGCGTGGCACCGGCGCCTGCTGCGCCGCATCGCCGACGAGCAGCTGTTGCTCGCCTCGTCGACCACCGAAGGCCAGGGCGGCGGCGACCTGCGCAAGAGCAGCTGCGCGGTCGAGCGCCGCGACGCACGCATCAGCCTGGAGAAGAGCGCCACGGTCATCTCGTATGGCGCGCAGGCCGACGTGCTGCTGACCACCGCGCGCCGCTCCGCCGACGCGCCGCCGACCGATCAGGTGCTCGTCGCGCTCGCAGCAGATGATTACCGCCTCGAGCCGCTGGTCGGCTGGGACACGCTCGGCATGCGCGGCACCTGCAGCGCGGGCTTCATGCTCAAAGCCGAGGGCGAGCCGGGCCAGGTGCTTCCCGATGCCTATCACAAGGTCCACACCGAAACCGTGATGCCGGTCGCGCATCTCGCCTGGAGCGCGGTATGGGCCGGCATCGCCGCCGCGGCGGTCGAACGCGCCCGCCTGTTCGTGCGCAAGGCCGCCGGCAAGGGCGGCACGCCGCCCGGCGCGCAACATTTCACCCGCGCGAGCGCCATCCTCACCAGCCTGCGCTGGATGATCGCCTCGGCGCTGCGCCGCTATGAGACCGCGAAGTCCGACCCGCAGGAACTGGAGTCGCTCGATTTCCAGACCACCATGAACCTTCTCAAGGTGAACGCCTCGGAGACGGCCATCGCGGCGGTGATGAGTTCGCTGCAGGCATGCGGGCTCGCCGGCTACCGCAACGACGGCGAGTCCAGCATCGGCCGCCATCTGCGCGACGTGCTCTCGTCTTCGATCATGATCAACAACGACCGCATTCTCTCGAACGTCGCCACCACGTCGTTCCTGGTGAACGTGCCGGCCTTTCTCACCGATCAGCCGCAGCGGCACGAAGCGAGGATCGCGGTTGAGGCTTGAGCCGCAGAGCCAGCCGGGGCGTCAAATGAAAGGAAGGCACGCGCCATGAACGACGCCGCCACCACCCTCGAGATTCCGAGCCGGACCGCGGGGTTCCTCGAAACATTGTTTCGGCCGTCGGGAGTCGACGGCCTGCATGCCCGTACCGCCCGGTTCGAACGGGTTGTCGACGGACTGCAATCGCTTATCACGCGCCACCGCGAGCCCGGCGTCGAAGTGCTGCGCTTCCCGCCGGTGATGAGCCGGCGCCACCTGGAAAAATCCGGATATCTGCACAGCTTCCCGCACCTGCTCGGCACCGTGTGCTGCCTGCACGGCGATGAGGCGGAAATCCGCGCGGCGGTGGACCGGCCCGACGAACGCGGCGGCTGGACGGCCTCGCTCGCCGCAACCGACCTCGTCCTCTCGCCCGCCGCCTGTTATCCGATCTATCCGCTCGCCGCCGAGCGCGGCACCGTCCCGGCGAAAGGCCTTACCTTCGACGTCGCCTGCGACTGCTTCCGCCACGAACCCTCGCTCAATATCGACCGCATGCAGTCGTTCCGCATGCGCGAATATGTCTTCATCGGCGCGCCCGACCAGGTGACGGCGTTCCGCGCGCGCTGGGTCGAACGGGCGCAGGGCGTCGCGCAGCAGCTCGGGCTGACCTATCAACTCGCGGGAGCAAGCGACCCGTTCTTCGGCCGCGTCGGCAAAATCATGGCGGTGAGCCAGATGGAGCAGGCGCTCAAGCTTGAGATGCTGATCCCGGTGCGCTCCGCCGAAGACCCGACTGCGTGCATGAGCTTCAACTGCCACCGCGACCATTTCGGCGCGACCTGGGGCTTGCGTTGCCAGGACGGCGCGGTGGCGCACACCGGCTGCGTCGCCTTCGGCATCGACCGGCTGGCGCTCGCTTTGTTCGCTCAGCACGGGCTCGAACTCACCAAATGGCCGCGCTCCGTGCGTTCGGCATTGTCGCTCAACGAGTAAACCGCCGTGAATGTGCTGCATCGCACGAGATCCAACGACGCCGCGCAGGGCATTCGCGGGGAAAATCGCGCGGCCATCACGAAAACCTGGACGTTCTTCGACGGCTTCTGGCACGCCGGCAACGTGCCGATCATGGGACCGCGCACCCACGCGGCATGGCTCGGCTCGATGGTGTTCGACGGCGCGCGCGCGTTCGAAGGGGTGACGCCCGATCTCGACCTGCACTGCGCGCGCGTCAACGAATCGGCGGCGCGGCTTCATCTCAAGCCGATGGTCAAGCGCGAGACCTGGATGGCGCTCACCGCCGACGGCCTCGAACGCTTCGACGACAACGCCGAACTCTATATTCGCCCGATGTACTGGGCCGACAGCGGCACGGCCGGCGGTATCCGGCACGACCCGGAATCGACCCGCTGGTGCCTGTGCATCTACGAGGCGGCGATGCCGAAGCCGAGCGGCAGCTCCATCACGCTGTCGCCTTTTCGCCGGCCGACGCCCGACAGCGCGCCGACGCACGCCAAGGCCGGCTGCCTCTATCCCAACAACGCGCGCGCCATTTTCGAGGCGCAGGCGCGCGGCTTCGACAACGCCGTAATGTGCGACGCGCTCGGCAACGTCGCCGAACTCGGCACCGCCAACGTGTTCATGGCCAAGGACGGCGTCGTCTACACCCCTGCCGCAAACGGCACGTTCCTCAACGGCATCACACGGCAGCGCGTGATCAAACTGTTGCGCCACGCCGGCGTCACGGTGGTCGAAAAGAGCCTCGCCTACGCCGAGTTCAAGACGGCGGACGAGATTTTCTCGACCGGCAACTTTTCCAAGCTCGCGCCGATCACCCGCATCGATGAGCGGCCGCTCAAGCCCGGCCCGTATTACACGAAGGCGCGCGCGCTCTATTGGGAGTTTGCACATAGCTGAGCGCGGGTTGCTCGGCACACTCCGCCTCGTCATCGCCCGCGAAAGCGGGCGTCGTAGGGTGGGCTAAGCGGCGAAGCCGCGTGCCCACCGGCGTTTCACAAACAGATCATCATCCGCGTGGGCACGGCCGCTCCGCGGCCTTAGCCCACCCTACATCGCCGCTTTCGCGGGGCATGACGAGACGAAGTAAATATTTACTTCGCCGCCGCCGGGAACGCCGGCAGCTTCTCGATGTCACGTTTGTCGTGCTGGATGATGACGGTCGCCTTCAAATTCGCCGCGATCTTCTTGAGGCGCTCGATCGAGGCCACTGTCTGGGCGCGATCGAAGTTGAATGCCTGCACGCCGTCCGAATCCCAGTTTTCGCGGAAATGAGCCGCGTCACCGACGATGATCACGCTGCCCATCTGCGGCAGCTTGACCAGCAGGCTTTGATGACCGGGGGTGTGCCCCGGCGTCCGCAGCACGATGACGCTGCCGTCGCCGAACACGTCCTTATCGAGTGCGAGCGCCTCGAGCTTGCCTTCGCCCTTGGCCCAATGCTCGAACGGCTTGTAGTTCACGCCCTCGGCTGGCTTCGGGGCGGTGATCGCGTCCCATTCGCGCGCGCCGATCAGCAATGTCGCGCCTGGAAACGAGGCGACCTGTCCGGTGTGATCGCCGTGGTAGTGGCTGATGCCGACATATTTGATCTGCTCGGGCTTGAGGTTGAGCTGAGCCAACTGGTCGACGATGCTCACCTTCGGCGCTACGTTCGGCGTCGTCATGGCGTGGCCGGTGTCCCACAACAGATAATCGCCGTCGTGCTTGACGAGATAACAGCTGTAGACGAACTGCAACTTCAGATCCGGATAGGCATAGATGTCGGAGAAGCGTTGGTTGACGGCGATGGGCGCCTGCGGCGTGCCGCAATCGAGGCGCGTGAGCGACATATCCGCCGCCCGCGCCGGTGCCGCGACAGTCGCGAGCGCGGCCGCGCAGATGCCGGCCGCAAACATTGTGAGCGTCCGATTCATTCATGTCCTCCCTTGCATTGAGTGCTTTCGGTTTCGCCCCTCCTACCGACGATTTTCTCGGAATTTGTCGCAGGGAGCAACAGATCGGAGGCCGCTTCACAGAATCGTCATTGCAAGCCGCGCGAACGCGCGCGCTCCTCGATGGCTAGTGGAAGGGTCCTGCGTGGAGACCCGCCAGCCGGCGAATCGCCTCCGGCAGATACGGCTGCGGCTCGATGAAAAAGTCGCCTAGCGACTCGCCAGAGAGATCGCCGTCCACGAGGTCATGGCGGGCTTCTTCCATCGACGTGAAATACTCGCGCCAATCGGCCTCATACACCGGCCGGTTTGCCATGACCGTCAAGCCGCAGACGATCAATGCCATTGCCGGACTGAACCGATAGCCGACCATACGCCACGCCGCGGCCATCGTCGCCAGCCAGAACACCACGGCAGCGGTGCCGTAGCGTGCCCCCACGCCGTATTCGAACCGCGTGTAGGCCACGACGGCGCCCTCGATCAGAGCGAATGCCGCCAATCCAAGCAGCGCTGCCGCGCGGCCGTCACACGCGCCGTCGGCGGACCGCCTGACGGCTAGTCCCAGCAAGGACGCAAAAGCAAACAGGCCTACGGCGCCCATGCTCGCCACGCCGCCCAACGGCAATCCGACGAATTCAAGCAGCAACGTCAAGGAACGCAGCGGAGCGAACCCATATATCGGGTCGGTCGCCGGCCATGTTCCTTCCAGATAAATGATCGCGAGCACGAGATGAAATAGGGCGAGCGGAACAAAACCGCGATAACGGCGGTTGAGCGCAGCGACCAGCCCGAGCGGGAAGATCAAAAAAATTCCGCTTCCGAGGCTGAACACGGCAAGAAAGTCCGCCACGGCTGCGATGCAGAGCGCGATCGTCGATCCGGCGCTCAAGGCTGCGAGCGCCGTCAGCGCACAGAGGTGCACCAGGGTCATCTGTACCTGGAACGCCGACGCGAGGTTGGGCCATTGGCACGTCGACCAGGCGAGGCCAAGCGCCGCCAGGAAGACGATGACCGCGCGGCGCGCGGTGTCGGCGCAAAGAGCTGCGACGCCGGCGGCCGTCAGCGCCAGCGTCGCGTAGATGAATAAAATCGGCATCACGCCGCGCATCTCGAAGAAGATCGCATCGGCAAAGAGCACGAGCCGTGTCGTCAGGATGCGATGCTCATTGTGGCGGGCGAACAGATCGGTCCAGCGGTAGACGCCGTCGAGGTAGCGAAAATAATCGTTGTTGATGAACGTCCACTGATCGAAATAAGGCAAGGGCTCGATGAGTTCCAGGCCGAGCCGGAAGGAATTGAGCGCACACCAAAGCGAAACCCCGATGGCCGCAGCGACCGCGGCGACCGTCAGGGCGGGGCCGATCCGCGACGCCGCGAAATCATTCGCAGGAACGGCGCGGCTCCACGACATTGGTTCCCCCATGGATAAGCGGGGGGTATTAGAAATGAAAGATTGCCGCCGTACAATGAGATTCCGATCGCGCCTCGTCATCGCCCGCGAAAGCGGGCGATCCAGTAACCACCAAACTATCGAGCAAAACTGAGACGGCGGTGTTTACTGGATGCCCCGCTTTCGCGGGGCATGACGAGTCGAAATCTATATCGAATGTCACACCATGGCGACCGCGCGCGCCTGCTCGCGAATTTTGCTCAGCGTGGTCGTCGGTGTGATCGCTTCGGGATCGATCTTCAGGTGAACGATGGCGGACTTGCCCGACTGCTGTGCCGCCCGAAACGCATCGCCAAAGTCCGCCGTTTTCTCGACCGTCACGCCGAAGCCGCCGAACGCGCGCGCGTAGGCCGCGAAGTCCGGGTTGCGCAGCGAGGTACCCGAGATTCGGCCGGGGTATTCCCGCTCCTGATGCATGCGGATCGTGCCGTAAATGCCGTTGTCGCAGATAATCACGACGATCGGCAGCTCGTACATCACGGCGGTGGCAAACTCCTGGCCGTTCATGAGGAAATCGCCGTCGCCGTTGACCGAGATGACGGTCCGCTGCGGATAAAGGCGCTTCATCGCGACCGCGGACGGCATGCCGTAGCCCATCGATGCGGACGTGGGCGCGATGTGCGAAGCAAACCGGCGGAAGCGATAGAACCGGTGGATCCAGGCGGCGTAATTGCCGGCGCCGTTGCACAGGATGGTGTCCGCGGGAAGGTTCTCGCGCAGCCACACCATCACGGCGCCGAGGTTGACGCTGCCCGGTTGCTCGGTCGGCGCGTCGGTCCATTGCAGAAAATCCGCATGCGCGACGCGCGTCTCGTCGCGCCACGGCAGCGCCGTGGGTGCGCTCAGCGCCTCGGCCATGGTGGCGAAGGGGACGGGACTGGCATGAATGGCGAGGTGCGGCCGATAAAGCCGCCCGAGTTCCTCCGCGCCCGGATACACGTGCACGAGTTTCGTGCGCGGGGTGGGAATATCGAACAGCGCATAGCCCTGCGAAGGGATTTCGCCGAGGCGGCCGCCTACGAGCACGACCAGATCGGACGCTTTGATGCGCGCGACGAGCTTGGGGTTGGGCCCGATGCCGAGGTCGCCCGCATAACAAGGATGCAGCGGATCGAAGAGAGGCCCGCGGCGATAACTGGTGACGACCGGCAACTCGAAGCGCTCGGCAAATCTCTTGATCGCCGTGCACGCCGCTGCCGTCCAGCGGCTGCCGCCGAGAATGAGCAGCGGGCGTTCGGCGGCGGCGATGAGCCGCGCAAGTTCCGCCATGTCGGGCGCGCCCGGCCAGGTCTCGACCGGGTCGAACGGCAGCGGCGCCGGCGACGTAATGCGCTCGGTGAGCATGTCCTGCGGTAGCCCGATCACCACCGGGCCGGGGCGGCCGCCGGTCGCCGTGTAGAACGCGCGCGACACGATTTCCGTGACGCGCGCAGGATCGTCGATTTCCGTCGCCCATTTGGCGATGCTGCCGAAGGCGCCGCGCACGTCGATTTCCTGGAACGCCTCGCGCTCGCGCGTTTCGCGCGCGACCTGTCCGACGAACAGGATCATCGGCGTCGAGTCCTGACGCGCGATGTGGATGCCGGGCGAGGCGTTGGTGGCGCCGGGGCCGCGCGTGACGAAGCAGATGCCGGGACGGCCGGTGGCCTTGCCGACCGCTTCCGCCATCATGGCGGCGCCGCCCTCCTGCCGGCAGACGGTGAGCGCGATGTCGCGGTCGCGCATGGCGTCGAGCACCGCGAGGTAGCTCTCGCCCGGCACGCAAAAGGCATGGCGCACGCCGTTCGCCACCAGCTGGTCGACCAGCGCTTCGGCCGCGGTCCGGGTGTTTGTCTGGTCGCGCATATCGCCTCCTCACATTCCGAACATGGCGATTTCGCTGTAGGCGAGATCGCCCAGGCGCGGCCGCTGCGGCCCGCGGAAGTATCTGGGCATCTTGTCGGCGAAATATTTGCCGGCCAACCCGGGGATCGGCCCGTTGGCGTCGATGAGCAGCAACGGGCATCCGCGCAGGGTCAGATATCGCGCCAGCGGTCCCGCAAAGCGCGCGCAGTCCCCGACGTCGCGGCAATAGACGAGCTGCGCGCACGGTATGCCCTTGATCCGGCGCAGGCGGAACACGAACGGATAAGCGCGCTCCTCGGTCTCGCACCACAGCGCCGTGCAGCCGTAGCCGGCGTGATCGCGCAGCACCTGGTGCTCGAACGACGTGAACGAGGCGCGCGGCGTCGCATCGGCGGCAAGAATGCGCGCCCACGGCGCACGCGCGATCATCAGCGGGAGCGCCGCCACGAACGTGCCCGCCGCGTAACAGGTGTAGGCCTGAGCGAGCAAAATCGGGCGCGTGTGGGGAAGCGACGTCAGATTTACGTATGTGACGCCTTTGCGGCTGAGCGCCTGCGAGATCATCATGCTCGCGTAGCTGCGAAAGGCCGGTTCGACGCACCAGCTCGACGGGTTGCCGCGCACCTCGCCCGTCGCCGTCGCCGCCGAGAGCATGAGCACGACGCCCACCGGTCCGCTGCCGGCGTCGAGCATGTGGCCGTAGCGCGGCATCCCCGGCGACGTCGCATGCGCCGCAAGCTGCGTCATCACGTCCTGCCAGAACGTCCGGCTGCGCCGCGGCGCAAAGCCGCGGGTGAGAAATTCCACCACATCGTTAACGTCGGAATCCGCGATCTGACGAAAGCGTACGCGCGGGAGTGTCTTGGGGGAATCGAGCATTGACCATAAACACGCGGCGAACTTGAACACGATCGCCACGCGAGTATACCCGCGCATGTGAGGAAACATAGGTGCGGTGCGATGACAGTGAAATTAACGATAATGTCCGCGATGCGCCAGATCGCGCAGGAGCAGGAGAAGGAACTTGCGCCTCTCTCCGACGATCTGGTGCTGCTCGAATCCGGTTTCGACTCGCTGTGCTTCGCGGTGCTGGTGGCGCGGCTTGAAGACAAACTCGGCATCGATCCGTTCACGCAGTCCGAAGACACCACGTTTCCGGTGACGCTGGCCGACCTCGTACGGACTTACGAACATGCCGCAACGGCCGTTGCGTGACTGGCTCAACGAGGCGGCGAACGGCGGCGAGCGATTTCTGCACGGGCGCCGCGCGAGCGTCGCCCTTGCCGATCTGACAGACGGCTCGAGTCTCGGCGGCGATCTCGCGGCGCTCGATGGCGCCTGCGTGCTCGTGCTCACGCGCGATCAGCTCACCGCCGCGCTCACGCTCATCGAACTCGACGGCGTTGCGCGCCGGATGATTCTCTGTCCGGCGGACTTCGCGCGCGAACATCTGCCGGTCGTGATCGCAAAAGCCGGCGTCGATGCCATCGTCACCGATGAGAATGCGCCCGACCTGCGCCCGCTCGGCGTGCCGCTGCACGTCACCTGCACGCCGGCGATCGCACCCGACGCGGCGACGCAGCCGGGCAGCCGGCAAACGGAATGGATTCTCTTTACCTCCGGCACGACCGGCGTCCCCAAGATGGTCGTGCATACGGTTGCAAGCCTCACCGCCGCGATCAAACCGCGCGCGCGAAGCGACGCGCGCCTGGTATGGGCGACGTTCTATGACATCCGCCGTTACGGCGGACTGCAGATTTTGCTGCGCGCGGTGCTCGACGGCGGCTCGCTCGTTCTCTCCGACGCGCAGGAGCCGATCGCCGAACACTTGGCGCGGCTCGGCGCCCACGGCGCGACCCATGTGACCGGCACGCCGTCGCACTGGCGCCGCGTGCTGATGAGCCCGGCCGCGCACGCCATGGCGCCCGGCTACGTCCGCCTGTCGGGCGAGATCGCCGACCAGGCGGTGCTCGACAATCTCCATGCGCTTTACCCGCAGGCGCGGGTCGTGCACGCCTTTGCATCGACCGAAGCCGGCGTCGGCTTCGAGGTCGCCGACGCGCGGGAAGGCGTGCCGGCGAGCACGATCGCGGATCCGGGCAACGGCGCGAAGCTCAAAATCGAGGACGGCTCCCTGCGCATTTCCTCGCCCGGCAACGCCGCCCGGTATCTCGGCGACGGCGACCTGCCGCTTGCCGGCCCCGACGGCTTCGTCGACACCAACGACATGATGGAACTGCGCGACGGCCGTTATTATTTCGTCGGCCGGCGCGGCCGCATCGTCAACGTCGGCGGCCTCAAGGTTCATCCGGAAGAAGTCGAGGCTGTGATCAACCGGCATCCGGCGGTGCGGGTTTCTTTGGTGCACCCGCGCCGCAACCCAATCACCGGCTCGGTTGTCGTCGCCGACGTGGTGTTGCGCGACCATGCAGAGACAGGCGACGGCGCGCACGCCGAGCGGCTGCGAGGGGAAATCGTCGAGCTATGCCGCGGTGCGCTCGCGCGCCACAAGGTGCCGGCCGCGGTCCGGTTCGTGCCGTCGCTGACGTTTTCCGCCAGCGGCAAGTTGGCGCGGCATTATGCGTAACGTCATCGTCACCGGCGGCAGCCGCGGGCTCGGCCTCGGCATCGTGAAGAAGCTCACGGGCGAGGGCTATCGCGCGATCGCCATCGCCCGGAAGAGCAACGGTCAGCTGGCGACGGCGATGGAAGAAACAAAATGTGCGGGCAAAGGCGCGCTCGATTTCGTGCCGTTCGACTTCGGCGACCTCGACGACATCCCCGAGCTGGTCAAGAACCTGCGCCGCGAGTTCGGCCCGATCTACGGGCTCGTCAACAACGCGGCGCTCGGCTTTGACGGCGTGCTCGCCAACATGCACAACGCGCGCATCGAAGAGCTGGTGCGGGTCAACACGGTCGCGCCCATCGTGCTCACCAAATACGTGGTGCGCTCGATGATGTCGGAGCGCTGCGGCCGCGTGGTCAACGTCGCCTCGATCATCGGCTTCACCGGCTACAGCGGGCTCTCGGTCTACGGCGCCACCAAGGCGTCGATGATCGGCTTCACCCGCTCGCTGGCCCGCGAAGTCGGCCAGCTTGGCGTCAACGTGAATGCGGTGGCACCGGGCTTCATCGCCACCGACATGACGCAAAGCCTCGACGATGAGCAGCGCGCGCAGGTGGCGCGGCGCAGCGCGCTGCGCCGGCTGCCCGAGGTGGACGACGTTGCCTCGACGGTCGCTTTCCTGCTGGGCGACGGCGCGAAGAACATCACCGGCACGGTGATGACGGTGGACGCGGGCAGCACAGCGTAAGCAGCACCAATAAACTCGACGTCATCCTGAGGAGCCCGCTCGCCTCGCGAGCGGGCGTCTCGAAGGATGGCCACACGCACGGAGCTTGCTTCCATCCTTCGAGACGGTCGCGCGCAAGCGCGCGCGCCCTCCTCAGGATGACGTCGGTGTTTGTTTCACGCCTTACAGCCGGACCTCGCCGTTCTGAATACGGCGATAAAGATCCGCGTCCAAACGCACGAAGGCTTCGCGGGTCGGATCGTTGAAATAAATCGGGTCGGGGCTGGCGGCCGGATCGTAGCTCGGCGCGCCGCCGGCCTTCTTGTGTTTGAACGTGCCGGTGACTTCGATTGCGCCGCGGATCGTGACAAACAGCGGGCGCGCGTAGGACGGCAGCCGTTCGGCGAGGTGCCGGTGCAAGGCGGCAAGATCGAGCTTGCTGTCCGCGACCAGCACGGCCATGCCGGCCTTGCCGTCGCAGCCGGGAATTTCCACGCCGGTGACCGACGCGTCGACGACGCCGTCGAACGCGCAGAGCGCCGCCGCCACCTCCGACGTCGCGACATTCTCTCCCTTCCAGCGGAAGGTGTCGCCGATGCGGTCGACGAAATAGAAGAATCCCTTCTCGTCGCGGCGCATCAGGTCGCCGGTGCGAAACCAGGCGTCGCCGGGCTCGAACACGTCGCGCAGGATCTTCTTCTCGGTGTCGTCGGCGCTGGTGTAGCCCTTGAAGCGGCGGCCGATGTCGCCGTTGCCGATGCGGCCGAGCGCCTCGCCGGTTTCGTTCACCGCGCACGGCATGCACGAGCCGCGCGCATCGCGCAGCGGCGTGCCGGTCGCGTCGTCGAATTTCACCAGCACCGTCGGAAGCCGATGGGCGAGAAACGACGGCGCCCGGCCGATCGCGCCCGGCTTGCCCTCGACGTTGAACAGCGTGACGTTGCCTTCGGTCGACGCATAGAACTCGAGAATGCGGGGAACGCGGAACCGCGTCTCGAACTCCCGCCACACGTCGAGGCGCAGGCCGTTGCCGCAAGCAAGTCGGAGCTGGTGCGCGCGCTCGAGCGGATGCGGCGCGGATTTCACCAGGTAGCGGCACAGCTCGCCGATATACTGGAACAGGGTGCAGTCCCAGCGCACCACGTCGTCCCAGAACTGCCGCGCGGAAAATTTGTCGCGCACGAACACCGAACCGCCGGCGAAGAGCACCGAGCCGATCGCCGCGACGCCGCCGATGCTGTGATACATCGGCAGGCAGTTGTACATGCGGTCGCTCGGCTGCGTGTTCATCAGCCCTGCGAACCAATAGCTCCACATGAGCAGGCGGCCGTGGTCGGCTTTGGCCGCCTTCGGCAGCCCGGTCGTGCCGGACGTGTAGATCAACAGCGCGAGGTCATCGATCGTGACCGGCGCGTGCTCATCGGCGGACGGCGCCTCCGCCGAAAACCGTTCGACGGCCTCATCGATACGCGGCCAACGGTGCGCGCCGGCGCCATGGGCCCAGATTTTCGGCCCGTCCGTGAGATGCGGCCGCGCAGAGGCGAAGGCGTCCGCGAGGCTCGCGGCGACGATCACGTGCTTGGGCGCAACGATGTTGATGCAATGCGCGAGCGCCGCACCCGTTAGATGCGTGTTGATGAGCGCGACGACCCCGCCGACGCGACCGATGCCGAGCCAGATGGCCATGTAGTCCGGACAATTGGGCATGAGCAGCGCGACGACGTCACCCTTGGCGACGTTCTCGCTGAGCGCCCAATGGGCGTAGCGATTGGCGCGGCCGGCGAGCGCGCGATAATCGAGACACGCGTCATGCGACAGCAACGCGGGCGCGTCGCCACGCGTCTGCGCCTGCTCATCGATCACATGGGCGAGCGTATGCGCCGGACGCGCCGCGATCTGGCCGGTCAGCTCGAGCGCGCGGAGCCAGTCCTTGGCAACGCTGCCGCCGGCCGGTGCCGGCCTCGCCTCGGTCTGGGAATCCATCGGTCAGGTCTGCCGCGCGCGCGCTGCGCCAGCAAATAACGAATGCGCGCATGGTAAACGTGCGGCCCCCTGCGCGCACAATGCGCTTCTCACATTAAGGTTATTTCCCGGGAGCTGCGCCGTTTTGTTGAAGGCGTCGCCATCGGCACCTAGGACAGACGGAGCGGCACAGGCTTTGCAGCGGCCTTAGCGGACAAGTGTGCTGTCCCATTTCGCCGCCACGTCACATCAGGTGCCCCGATGAAACCCGAGACGATCGCAATCCACGGCGGATACGAGGTCGAGCCGACCACCCGGGCCGTGGCGGTACCGATCTATCAGACGGTGGCCTACGCGTTCGACAGCGCCGATCACGGCGCCGCGCTGTTCAATCTCGAAGCCGAAGGCCACCGCTACAGCCGCATCAGCAACCCGACCACCGCGGTGCTCGAGGAGCGCGTCGCCGCGCTCGAGGGCGGCGTCGAGGCGCTCGCCACCAGCACCGGCCAGGCGGCGCTTTATTATTCGATCCTCAACGTCGCCCGCCCGGGGGGCAACATCGTCTCGGTGCCACAGCTCTACGGCACGACCCACACGCTGTTCGCACACATCCTGCCGCAGCAGGGGCTCGCGGTCCGCTTCGCCGCGTCCGACAGTCCCGATGCGATCGAAGCCTTGATCGACGACGAGACGCAGGCGGTGTTCTGCGAAAGCGTCGGCAATCCGGCCGGCAATATCTGCGATCTCGCGGCGCTCGCCGAGGTCGCGCACCGGCACGGCATCCCGCTGATCGTCGACAACACGGTCGCGACGCCGATCCTGCTGCGGCCGTTCGAGCACGGCGCCGACGTCGTCGTGCATTCGCTGACCAAGTTCATGGGCGGGCACGGCACGACGCTGGGCGGCATCATCGTCGACAGCGGCAAGTTCCCATGGCGAGCGCACAAGCGCCGCTTTCCGATGTTCAACGAGCCGGACGCGTCCTATCACGGCCTCGTCTACGTCGACCATTTCGGTGCCGCCGCCTACGCCGCGCGTTGCCGCAGCGTGTTCCAGCGCACGACCGGGGCGGTGCTCCCGCCGCTGAGCGCGTTCCTGCTGCTGCAAGGCATCGAGACGGTGGCGCTGCGGGTGGAACGTCACGTCGAGAACGCCGCCAAGGTGGCCGCGTTCCTGCGCAACGATCCGCGCATCGCCTGGGTCAACTACACGGGCTTTGCCGACAGCCCGTATCACGCCCTGGCGCGTAAATATCTCGGCGGCCGAGCGTGCTCGCTCCTCACCTTCGGCATGCGCGGCGGCTTTGCTGCCGGCAAACAATTCTACGACGCGCTCAAGCTGATCAAACGGCTCGTCAACATGGGCGACGCGAAGTCGCTCGCCTGCCACCCCGCCTCGACCACGCACCGGCAAATGTCGGCGGAGGAGCAGCTCAAGGCCGGCGTGAAGCCGGAGATGATCCGGCTGAGCATCGGCATCGAGCACATCGACGACATCATCGGCGACCTCGACCAGGCGCTGGCCGCGGCGGACCAGCGCACGATGGTAGCCGCCGAGTAGAGGTCTGCGATGGCGATATCGCTCGACGAGGGCCCGTCGCGTTCCCGGCTTCCCGAGGCGCCGCAGCGGCGCCCGCGCGCCGGCTCGCCGCGTGCGCGCGCAACCGGGACCGAGGCCCTCGACATCGGCCTCGTCAACAATATGCCGGACGCGGCGCTGGAACAGACCGAACGGCAATTCATCGGACTGCTGAAAGCGGCGGCGGCCGAGCGCCGCATCAGGGTGAAGTTGTTTTACGTCCCCGAGATCGCCCGCGCCGGCGCGGCGCGCGAGCGCGTGCAGCTGCAGTATGCGCCGATCGAGGAGCTGTGGCACAGCCACCTTCACGGCCTGATCGTCACCGGCAACGAGCCGCGCACGCCCGACCTGCGCGCTGAGCCCTACTGGCGCACGCTCGCCAAAATCGTCGATTGGGCGGAGATGCATACGCGCTCGACCATATGGTCGTGTCTCGCCGCCCACGCGGCGATCCTCCACATGGACGGCATCACGCGCCATCCGCTCGCGGAGAAATGTTTCGGCGTGTTCGACTGCGTCAGGAGCGCCGAGGAGCCGGTCATGAGGGGACTTCCGGCCCGCGTGGCGATTCCCCATTCGCGCTGGAACGAGTTGCGCGAGCAGGAGTTAGCCGCGGCCGGATACAGCATTCTCACGCGTTCCGACACGGCCGGCGTCGACATGTTCGCGCGGCAAGGCAACAGCCTGTTCGTGTTCTTCCAGGGACACCCGGAATACGAAGCGCGCACGCTCATGGGCGAATATCGGCGCGACGTGCGCCGCTTCCTGCGCGGCGAGCGGGAGACCTATCCGCCCTTGCCGCGCGATTATTTCGACGCAGGCACGACGCGGCGGCTCACCGAGTTGCGCGCGCGGGCGCTCGCCGACCGGCGCGAGACGCTGATCGAGGCGTTTCCCAATTGCGCGGAAGAAACATTGCACGCGCGCTGGCGCCCGGCCGCCGAACGCCTGATGGCGAATTGGCTGGGGCTACTCTCTGATACTGTCCAGACTACACCTTCACTCGTCATGCCCCGCGAAAGCGGGGCATCCAGTAAACACCTCCGTCGCAATTCCATTTGATAGGTCTGTGTTTACTGGATCGCCCGCTTTCGCGGGCGATGACGAGAGACTAGCAATTACTCCAGTCCCAGCGCGCTGAGGACCGCCGGGTCGATTTCCGGGCTGCCGGGATGCTTCACCAACGAGAAGCCGAGGCTGCCGCTGTGGACCCAAACGGCCCAGGCGAAGCCGTGCGCCTCGGCCTCCGCGCGTACGTCGGCAATCCAGCGTAAGCGTTCGTCCTGGCGCGTGGCGAGCCCACGCTGCGCGTTGTTCATGGCGCCGAACTCGCCCAGGATCACGCGCTGCATCGGCACGGCATGCTGGCGCGCCCAGCGCGCCATTTTGTTGAAATCATCGGCGATGACCGAGCGGTCGAAGGAAGACGCGCGGTAGCTTTCCAGAACCTTGCGCGCCGTCGCTTCCGCCTGCTGTTTCTGCGGCTGCGCAAGATTGGCGCGCGCGATCGTCGCGGCGGTCGCCTCGATGCTCTCCTCGATCGGGCGCGCGCGGGCGGGGTACGGCACGTCGCTGACATACCGGGCGGCGTGGCCGGCTAGTCCCTGATGGGTGAACTGCCACGGGCGATAATAATGAAACGAGAACAGAATGTTCGGGTCGCCCGACAACCCATCAAGCTGCGCGGTCCCCTCGAGGTTGCCGTCCTCGCCGCCGTCGAGCACCAGCAACAGCCGGGGCGCGCTTTGACGCACGGCAGCGTAGGCGGCCTCGAGCATCGGCCGCCAGGCGCGTGCGCGCGGCGGCGGCTCGTTCATGATCTCCAGCGCCACGCGCGGCGATTTGAGTGCGTCGAGCGCGGCGGCCGTGCGCGCCAGGAGGCGCAGGTACTCCTGGAACAACGGCGCGTCCGGTCCGGCCGCGATTTTCTCGCCGAGGTAATCCGGGTGCATGTCGCTTGGATGAAAGTCGACGATGACCGAAAGATCGCAAGAAAGGATCTGCCGCACCCGCTCGATCAGCATCCGCTCGAGGAAATCCCGCCGCGAATCGTGCCACTGGAGAAATGGTCCGGGATCGACCGCGAAGCGGACGAAATCGAAGCCGACGCGGTGCAGTTCGTTGAGTTCGCTGACGAAGGTGGCGTCGTTATATGAAAAGGGCGGGAACACGAAATTCTTCGAGGGCGGATTCTCGAGCGGCGCCCACGCCATGACATGGCTGACGCCGATCCCGCGACGGAAACCCTTTGGGCCGGCATCCTGCGCGATCGCCGCATTGAGTTGAAACCAGGCGGCGGCGAGCGCAACGGCAAGCAAACCTAAATGCCGGCCTGCCCGCATGACGCTCGTATCACACGCGCGACGCCAGCGGCTTGCGCACGATGATTTCGACCGTCTGAAACATCATCACCGGCAATTCGACCGCGAACCTTCGCAGCGCCGACGGCAGCACGGCGAGGCGCCGCAGCGCCGGATGTTCGGCGGAGACGGGCGTTACGACAAACCCCACTTTGCTGAAGCTGTGGCGCACCTCGCGGAACGAACGGTAGAACGTCTCGTTCATCACGAACTCGTAATAGGCCTGCGCCTTTTTTCCGAAGCCGGCCGCCGCCAGCCAGCCCCAGCGCGGTTCGATGCCGCAGGCGAGGAAGGCGGCGATCGCCCATTTGCGCGTCGGGTTTTTCGGCAGCCAGTGCACGAACGGCATGAACAGATGCGGCTCGATCGGCCGCAGCTTGCCGGGATAGACGTGAAAGCCGCATCCGCCCGGGGCGGTGACGCGCGCGATCTCCTGCGTCACCGCGTCGATGTCGGCGACGTGTTCGAGGACGTAATGGGTGAAGACGAAATGGAAAAAATCGACCGGCAGATCGGTCTGTCCGCTCGCCGGAATGGTGGTGATCACGCGCGCATAATCGTGGCCGTGCGCCTCGAGCAGCGCCCTGCCGCGGTCCGCCGCCTCTTTGCGGATTTCGGCGCCGAACGCGTTATAGCCGGCGTCGCGCAACCAAGTGACATACTCACCGCGCCCGCTGCCCCAGTCGAGCACTTTCATCTCCTCGCGCCGCAGCCCGAGCCGCTCACGCGTCAATTCGAGATAGCGCACCACCTCGGCGTTCGGCCGGAAGGCGGCAAAATCGGCTTGCGTGAGCGGATCGTCGTAACTCAAGGGCGTCTCGCGGGAGAGAAAAACCAACAACGAAATCTTTGCCGGAAAGACGCGCGCGGTCGAATGAAATCGGCCGTTAACCTAACCACCATCGGTAACTTCGCGGCGCTGGCATTTTCAGCCGCGACGAAATGCGCGCCGAGAGTACCTGTTAACCTTACCTGTTCATGAAGGTTTTTGTTTCCATTCGGCCGCAATGGACCTGCCGTGTTCACTGTGGCCTTATGCATGATGCTTTGCCGCCGGCCGGCGCAGGCGCCGCGCGGCGACGTTTCAACCCTTCGCGGACCCGCTGCAAAACGAGCGTGCAATGTTCCTCAATCCGAAACCCAAAGAACAGAGCAACATCATTCGGGCCATCCCGACGCCGCCGCCGCTGACCGCAACGGAGCGCGACAACCCGGTGCGTCAGCTGCTCGACGACGGGTGGTCATTCCTGCGACGGAACAAGACCTATGCGTTGGGCGGAATGCTCGCGGCGCTCCTTGCCGCCGCAGCGGTGGAACTCGCGGTCACGCCCCACTACCGCGCCACCATTCAGATCCTGATCGGACCGACCGATCTCAAACTGGTGGAGAAGTCGGTGGTGCCGGCCGCGCAGACACCCGACGCCAACGTGATGCAGGTCGAAACAGAAACCCGCGTCCTCGTTTCCGACCGGGTTCTTCGTCGCGTCGTGCGGCGCGAACATCTCACCGCCGATCCGGAGTTCCAGCACGGCGGATTGCATCTCCCCGGTTTCGTCGACGCGCTGCGGGCGACCGTGGGCGCGCAGGCGGATCAGAGGGCCGTCGCCGATCCCGAGATCGACGCAATCCGGCAGTTGCAGCGCAACATCACGGCGAAACGCACGGAGCGGACTTACGTCGTCGACCTCACGGTGGAAAGCTCGAGCCCGGAACTGTCCGCGCGCATCGCCAATGCGATCGGCGCCGCCTATCTCGACGAGCAGGCGGACGCGCGCGCCGAAACCGCACGGCGAGCGACCGACTCGCTTGGGGCGCGACTAAACGAGCAGCGCGAACGCGTCACCCAGGCCGAAGAGCAGGTCGAGCGTTACAAGGCGCAGCACAATATCATCAACGCCAGCGGCCGCCTCGTCGATGAGCAGCAGCTCACCGAGCTGAACAATCAGCTGAGCGCCGCGCAAGCGCGCGCCGGCGAGGCCAAGGCGAAGTATGACCAGGTGCTGCAACTGCGGCGCGGAAACCTCGACGAAGGCTCCATTCCGGAAGCCGTTCAGTCGAGCACGCTCGGCCTGCTGCGCGACCAATTCGGAACGATCGCCCGGCAGGAGGCGAACCTCGCCGCCGAACTCGGGCCGCGTCACCCCCGCGTAATCGAGGCACGTGCCCAACTCGCCAAAGCACAACAGCAGATCGGCAACGAAATCGCGCGCATCGCCGAGGCGAGCCGCATCGACTACGAGCGAGCGCTCGCCAACGAAACGACGCTGGCAACCAATCTGGCGACCCTCAAACAAAGAGCGATGGACACGGGCCTGGCGTTCGTGAAATTGCGCGAGTTGGAGCGCGAGGCCGAAGCGAGCCGCGCGGTCTACGAGTCGTTCCTGGTGCGCACGCGCGAAATTCGCGAGCAGGAGCGCCTCGACACCGCGAACGTGCGGGTTCTCTCCGACGCCGAACCGCCGCGCAGCCGCAGCTGGCCGCCGCGCCGGCTGGTGCTGTTGCCCGCACTGCTCTTGCTCGGCGTGTTGGGCGGTATCGGGCTCGCCTATCTGCTCGAATTGGTCCGGCGCCCGCGCTTGGCGACCGCCATGGCGGTTCCGAGCGAGGTGTGACGAACGGGCGACATACTCTCACTCGTCATGCCCCGCGAAAGCGGGGCATCCAGTAATCACGGCTTTCGCGCTATGCGATGGCGCACTGATTACTGGATCGCCCGCTTTCGCGGGCGATGACGACCGATCGAAAGATAACAGCAAACAAAGTCATGTCTCCTCTCGTCAGAACGGCGGTTTCGGTCGGCGCGCATTTCAGCGGGTTGAGCCGCCTCGTTGCCGCCCGCTATCGCGGGCGCGGCATGATCTTCGCGCTGCACAGCGTCGTCGAGGACGACACGTTCTATCCCGATTTCACGTTGCGCTGCTCCACGCGCCGGCTGGAATGGACGTTGCGCTGGCTGCGCGATGAAGGCTTGGATTTTGTCAGTTTGGACGAGGCGGTGCGGCGGCTGAATGGCGACAATCCGCGCCCGTTTGCCTGCTTCACGCTCGATGACGGTTATGCCGACAACCTGACGCGAGCGCTTCCCGTCATGGAACGGTTCGACGCGCCGTTCACGGTTTTCGTGACGACCGGAATGATCACGCGCGAGATCGACGGCTGGTGGTTCGGCCTCGCCGCCTTGGTGCGCTCGCATGAGCGCATCGAGTTGCCCGCCCCCGGTTTGAGTTTCGACTGCCCGGACCTGCCGCGCAAACGGCTCGCGTTCAAAACGATCGAATCGATGGTCCACAAAGATTTCAGCCTGCTGCCGCACCTGCGCGAAGCGATCGCGAAGAGCGCGATCGACTGCCGTGCGCTGGTGGACAGCGAAGCGCTGAGCGAAGGGCAGCTACGCCGCCTCGCGCGTCACCCGCTGGTGACGATCGGCGGACACACCACGACCCATCGCAACCTGGCGGAGGCGCCGGCGCCAGCGGTCCAATGGGAATTGGCGGAGAACCGCCGGTTCCTGCAGGACGTCACCGGACAGCCGGTCGAGCATTTCGCCTATCCGTTCGGTCATGAACGGGCGTGTGGCGAGCGGGAAGCTCAGATTTGCCGCGAGACCGGCTTCCGTACCGCCGTCACCACGCGCGCCGGCACGCTGTTTGCAGAGCACGCGCACGACCTTCATGCGCTGCCCCGCCTGCATCTCGCCGGCGACGACACCGCATCGACACTGCGCTGCAAGGTGGACGGGGTTTATCGCGCGATCCATTCGCGCTTCGGAGATCCGGTCGCCCGGATGTGAGCGGCCGCGGAAAAATAAGTGAGGCCATTCATGCTGCAAACCGACAATCCGGTGGCTCGGGACGGCGCAACGCGCATGCGCGACGCCGGTCGAGCGCGTGCCGGACTGGCACCCGCTCCCAACGAATTGCCCCGCACGGCGACGCAACGTCGGCCCACGGTGAGCATCATCATCAAGGCGCTGAACGAGGAGCGGCATATCGCCAAGGCGATCGAAAGCTCGCTCGCCGCGCTCCGCGATATCGACGGAGAGGTGATCCTCGCCGACGCCGGCTCGACCGACCGAACGGTCGAGATCGCGCGGCAATACCCGATCGTGATCGTCCGGCTGAACCGAATCGAGGATCGCTCCTGCGGGTCAGGCCCGCAGCTCGGTTTTCAGTACAGCCGCGGCCAATATCTGTTGTTGATCGACGGCGACATGCGGATCTATCCGGGCTTCCTCCCGGCCGCCCTCGAAGCTCTGCGTCAAAGCCCCCGTCTCGCAGGCGTGGGAGGCGCGGTCTACGACCGCGAAGTCGACAACGAGGAATATGAACAGCGAGTCAAGCGGCGCGATCCGGATCGCCGGGCGGGCCCCGTCACGCGACTCAACAGCAGCGGTCTCTACCGTCGTGCGGCGATCGAGTCGATCGGCTATTTGACCGACCGCAATCTGCACGGCGGCGAGGAGTTCGATCTCGGGGCGCGCCTCCACGCCGCCGGCTGGACCTTGAGCAAGATCGATCTTCCGCTCGTCGATCATTTCCCGCACAGGGGCAGTGCCTATCGGCTGTTGCTGCGGCGTGTTTCCAACAGGAACGCCTTCGCGCTCGGCGAACTGCTCAGGGCGGCGATCGGCCGCCGGCATTTCTGGTTCATCGTGGGAAAGGACCGCCAGTTGCTCCTTGCCCTGCTGGTGACCGGCTGGTGGGTGACCCTTGTGAGTGTTCCACTCACGTTGAGGGGTTGGCCCGCCGCATTTGCCGCGGGCGCGATCCTGCTGCTTCCCTTCGCCGCGATGTGGCTGCGTTGGCGGTCGGCTCGGCTCGCTCTTTACTCCGTCACGGCGTGGAACGTATTCACCTTTTGCTCCTGGCTCGGCTTGTGGCGGGCGCGTAAGTCGCCGGCACGTTGGATCGACAGCACCGTCGTCCAGGCGCCGCACCTCGACGACGCTACGCCACGCGCGCGTGACGGCGATGCCGGCGGCTCTGCATCGCTGCCATGACCAGCGCTTCGCTCGAAGATTGGGGTGCCCACGCGCTCGACGCGCCGGGAAACGAGCGCCTCATCCGCAGCGTCTTGTTTCTGGCGATCTTCTTTCAGCTTTGGCTGACAGCGAGTCCTTTTCCCGATCTGTCGGACCCGAAAACGCTCCAGCCGGACGCCGAAGGAAATTTGATCAGCCAAATCCTTGCGGTCATCGTGACCGGCACGCTTGCCGGCTTCGCCGTCGCCAAGAGACTGCGACTCGTGCTCACGGCGATCACCCCGATCCTCGTGCTGACCTTCCTGTGGTTCGCCCTCTCTGCGGGTCTTTCGCTGCACGCAGGCCTTGCGGCACGCCGGCTGGTGCTCGCGACGTTCGTTATTTTCCAGGCGGCCATGTTCCTCCTTCTGCCGCAAGACCGAAATCACTTCGTTCGGCTGCTGACGTTCGGAAGCCTTGCCGTGCTGGTTCTGTGTTACGCCGGCGTGATTTTCGCACCCGGGCTGTCGATCCACCAGAGCACCGACATTGCCGAGCCGCAGCTTGCCGGCAATTGGCGCGGTTTCTTCGCGCACAAAAACGGCGCCGGCGCCGGCATGGGCATCCTCGTCATCTCAGGGATCTACATCTTTCGCACATTCAGCAGGATGGCCGGATCGCTGATCGTCGGGCTCGCCGCTGTTTTCCTGGTGTTCACCGAGTCGAAGTCGCCGATCATGCTGTTGCCGCTGGCGCTGGTCTTCAGCGCCGTCTTCATGAGGTTTCGCAGCCGGTTCATGAAATTCATCATTGCGATCAGCGTTCCGGCGATCATCTGTTTCCTTACCATCGGGTCGGTCGCATTCGACACCGTTTACGTCCTGGTCGAGAAGCTGATGTCGGATCCGACCTTCACCGGCCGCAACGATATTTGGGAATTCGCGCTCGACCATATCAAGCAGCGCCCCCTGGTCGGCTTCGGTTATCAGGCGTTCTGGGGAACGCCCGAACTGGTGAATTCCTGGATCTGGACCGAATCCTGGGGCTATCGCGCCAGCGACGCGCACAACGGCTATCTCAACATCACGGTGATGACCGGCCTCGTCGGCCTGGCGTTGGCGCTCGGCTGGGCATTCGTGCAGCCGTTCCGCGATCACCTCCGCACGCCCGCGGCCAGGGTCGACCCGGCCCTCAACATGATGTTCGTGCAGATATGGCTGTTCGGGCTCTACCTGTCGGGCTTCGAATCCGAGCTTTTCAACAACGGCAGCGTCGTCTGGTTCATGACGGCGGCGGCGATCATCGGGCTGCGCTTGCAAACAACCTCGGAATATGCCGGGGAGACCGCCTGATGCCGTCTCAACCGTGCCTGCTGTCGATCAATAACTACTTCTACCCGCGCGGCGGCGCCGAGGTGGTCTTTCTCGAGCAGAATCGCCTTTTCGAGGGCGCCGGCTGGCAGGTCGTCCCGTTCGCGATGCGGCACCCGCAGAATTTGCCGACGCCCTGGGCCGATTACTTTCCCGACGAGATCGAGTTCGGCCGCAGCTATGGAGTTGCAACAAAGCTCCTGCATGCCCAGCGGGTGATCTTCTCGCTGCAGGCACGCAAGAGAATGCGCGCGCTGCTCGGGCAGGTGCGCCCGCGCGTGGCGCATGCGCACAACATCTACCATCACCTCTCGCCGTCGATCCTGCCGACCTTGCGCAAAGCGGGGATTCCGGTCGTGATGACGGTGCACGATCTCAAGCTCGCGTGTCCCGCCTACACGATGATGGCGGAGAATAAGCCGTGCGAGCGTTGCCGCGGCGGGCGCATCCACAACGTCGTGGTCCACCGCTGCATCAAAGACTCGTTCGCGCTCAGCAGCCTGATCATGGTCGAGACGTTCGTGCACCGGCTGCTTAGACTTTATGATGCGAACGTCAGCCGCTTCGTGGTGCCGAGCCGGTTCGTGCTCGATAAGCTGGTGCAGTGGGGCTGGTCGCGCGAGCGCTTCGTCCATATTCCGAATTTCGTCAACATCGAGCAGTTTCGCGCCGATGGTCCGATCGGCAAGCGCTTCGTCTATTGCGGGCGGCTGCAAAACAACAAAGGCGTCGAAACGCTGGTGCGGGCGGCCGCGCTCGCGAAGCAACCGGTGACGATCGTCGGCACCGGCCCGGAAGACAGCCGGCTGCGCAGCTTGAGCGCGGAGCTCGGGGCGGACGTCGAATTTCTCGGATATCGCCCGAAGCATGCCCTCCCGGAAATCCTCCAATCGGCGCGCGCGATCGTGCTCCCGTCCGAGGTCAACGAGAATGCGCCGCTCGCGCTGCTCGAAGGCTATGCGGCGGGACGGCCGGTGATCGGCGCGCGGATCGCCGGGATTCCCGAACTCGTACGCGAGGAGGAAAGCGGCGCGCTATTCCCCTCCGGCGACGTCGAGGCGCTTGCCGCCGCCCTCGATCGGTTCGGCACGCTGCCCGACGCGCGGCTCGCCGAAATGGGCACCGCGGGACGCCGCTGGGTCGAACAGGATTTCACCGCAACGCACTATCGCAATCGGCTGCTCGCGCTCTACGCCTCGCTCGAAACACCGGAGCAGCTGCAATGGCCGTCGTGAAACAAACTGCCGGCAAGGTCGCACGGGCGCCGCGACCGCTGCGCGTCACCATGCTCGGCATCCGCGGCTTTCCCCGCGTGCAGGGCGGCGCGGAAAATCATGCCGAGCACCTGGCCAGCGAATTGGTCGAATTGGGATGCGAGGTCGAGGTGGTCGTTCGCAGCCCATACGTCCCGAAAGGGACCAACTATCCGGTGCGCGGGATCAAGCTTGCGCGCGTATGGTCGCCGCGTCGCACCGGAGTCGAGGCGTTCGTGCACACTTTCCTCGGTGTGCTGCGTGCGGCCTGGACGCGGCCGGACCTCCTGCACATCCATTCGGTCGGGCCCGCGTTGTTCACGCCGCTCGCGCGTTTCTTCGGGCTGCGGGTCGTGGTGACGCATCACCTGCCGAACTACGAAGCGAAGAAATGGGGAGCGTTCGCACGCGCGATCCTGCGGCTGGGCGAGCGCCTCGGAATGCGGTTCGCCAACGGGCGCATCGCGGTATCGGCCGGCTTGGCAAGTCGCATGAAGCGCACATACGGCATGCCCGTGGCCGTGATCCCGAACGGCATTGCCGCTCCGCGGCAACCGCAATCCACCGCGCTCCTGCACGCCTTCGGACTCGTGCCCCGGCGCTATATTCTCACCGTGGCGCGCATCGACGAGCAAAAGCGCCAGCTCGATCTGATCGACGCCTTCGGCCGGCTGGGCGAAAGCGGGTGGAAGCTCGCCATCGTCGGCGACAGCGATTACGCCACCGAGTACGCGCGCCGCGTCAGACAAGCGGCCGAGCATACGCCGGGCGTCGTGTTGCTCGGATATCAGACCAGCGACGCGCTCGCGGAGCTCTACACCCACGCGGGCTTCTTCGTTTTGCCGTCGAGCCACGAGGGTCAGCCGATTGCGGCGCTCGAGGCGATCAGCTACCGCTGCCCGACCGTCCTGAGCGATATTCCGGCGCACCGGGAAATCGGCACTTCCGTTACCCAATTCGTCCGCGTCGGCGACGTGGCCGCGCTGGCACGCAGTCTTAGGGCAAAGTCGGCCGCAACCGCTTATCGCGACCCCGGCGTGATCGAGCACCAATATTTCATGAAGGATCACGATTGGCAGGGAATCGCCGCGCGGACGCTCAGCGTTTATATTTCAGCGTTGTCGAAAAAGGCCAAACCCGATTATCGCCCGGTGGGCCGGATTGCCGAAGCACAACAGTAAAGAGCGATCGCGGCGAGAGAAGCCACGCTCGCGACGCCCGCCGCCACGGCTCCGGTGATCGCATAGGCGGCGAGCGCGAAGATGCCGGCGGCCATCATCGCGATGTCCAGGACATGGATGGTCGTGATGGCAAAGACGGTCTTCACGCGTGCGGCCACCAGCGGATTGAACAGAAGTTTCGAAGCGATCATCGCGGCCGGAATCGCCATCGGCCCGATCAACGGCGCGAGGAGGAAAGGCGCGACCCCCAGCATCGCGAATGAAGCCGCGGTCGCCGCGAGCGGTATATTGGCCTGACCGGCGATGATGAGCAGCCGATCCGACGCGTCGTAAAAAGACTGAACGAAGGTCGGAATCGCAAGCCACGCCAGGAACGTCCAGGCGCCCGCATAATTGCCGAACAACGGCAGCAGAAACGGCGCGACGCACAATATCCCGGCGATGGTGAGCGCCCCGCAGCCGATGATCAGCTTGCGGCACAACGTGAATTCCTGGCGCAAGGCGGCGAAGTCTTTCGCCTCGATCAGCCGGGCGGCACGCGGGGCAAAGCGTTTGAGCAAGGCGAGCTGGAAGAACGAATAGAGCGCCGCGATCCGCGCGGCGAGCGCGTAATCGGCGACGATCTCCGAAGGGAACAGAATGCCGGCGACCACGATATCGACGGCCCCCAGCTGATTGGCGAACAAGGTCGCGGCGACGAACTTGCCGCAGTAGCTCAGGTCCCAGGCGGTCCACCGCTGCCAGCCGCGGACCGAGCGATCCCACAAACGGCGGCCGGACCACAGCCACGGAATGAGCACCGAGAGCGTCATCGCGTGGGCGACATGCGCGTCCGGCAGGTCGAGCCAGACAATTGCCGGCAACAGAACGATCCGCACCGCGTTGGGGGCAACCTCCGCCAGAGCGATCGATTCGGAAATTCGCGAGCGTCCTTCGAGCGCGCCGGTCGAGGTCGTCAGCAAGGTGCTGAAAATCGCGAAGGGTGCGAGCAGCCGGAACCAGCCTGCGAGGCCTGGCTTGTCGAGTGCGTGCGCGATCGGATCGGCCAGGACGAAACCTAACAGCGCGATGGCCGCGGCGATGGCCGCGCTCAGCACGGCGGAATAGCGGTGCAACCTGACCTCTGCGGTCCGGTCATCCGGCCGGCGCGAGACATGATAAAGCAGAACGAGCGAGGCGCCGACCCCGAGCGCGGCCGAGGCGATCCTGTAAAAGCCGAAAGCCGTCATCAGATCGCCGAAACTGCCCTTGGACAGCATGCGGCTGAGGATGATCAGCACGACGAATTGCGACGCGAGCCCAAATACGCGGGCGCCGGAGCCCACCGCGAGCACCGTCAGGTAGACGCCGAGACGGCCGCCGCGGCCGCTCGCTCGCAGGGGGCTTGCTGAGGATTGGGCAACTTGCATGGAGATCGGCCTCGCGCGGCAATCTAATCGTTTCATCAAGCAAACGATGCGCCGCGGCCGGCAGGCGGGCAGATTCCTGCCGTTTACCCTAATCGCTTTATGAGTGCGTTCGTCATCGCCCGCGAAAGTAAGGGTGGGGCGCGTTTACCAAATCATCGGCGCGGCGCGTCCGGCGTCCCTTCTGGCACGGATTTGGCGAGGCAGCAGGCGGGAATCGAACCGCTGTGCCAGACCGGCACGGCGTCACGCCGGGCATGCCATGAACATAATGCCCAAATACCTGCCGATCCTTGCCAGCCCGCCGCGCTGGTGGATCGTCATTGGACGGCGCATGGTCGGCGTCACTTGCGTGCTGGCCGACGCGCTCGTGATCCTCACGGTCTCCTGCCTGACCGGCGCGATCTATCATCAACTCTTCTACGACACTCCCGGCTCGCTCGCGGACTTCGTCGAGGTCGGTCTGGCGGCGGCAGCCATTTTCGTGCTGCCGGGCATCGTACACGCTGAATACGAACTCTCGCACTACCTTTCCTTCAAGGCGCACGTGCGCCGCGCGACCACGCTGTGGAACATCACGCTGCTCTGCCTGCTGATGCTCGGATTCCTGATCAAGAGCACGGAGGGCTATTCGCGCGGGGCCATCATTCTGTTCTACGTGACCGGCCTGCCCTCGATCCTGCTGATGCGATACGCGATGGTGCGCTCGGTTATTGTCGGCAGCCGGATGGGGCTGGTCGCCGCCCAGCGCATCTTTCTGATCGGCCGCGACGAGGACATCAACGCTTTCCTGCGCCGCTACCAGCCGTGGGATCTGGGGCTGCAAACGGTCGGCACGGCGCGCCTGTCCCCATGCCTGCCGGACGCGACGGCGTCGGAACGGCGGCTCACGCTCGAAGCCGATCTCAAGCGCGCGATCGAGGCCGCGCGCACGCTCTCGCCCGAATCGGTCTTCGTGATTGCGCCGTGGTCCGACATCGCCACCATCGACCGCTGCGTCGAGGAACTGCTCACGGTGCCGGTGGAAATTCACCTCGGCCCCGAGCGCATCCTCGACCGCTTCGAGATGGTGCGAATCTCGAAATTCGGCTCGATGGCGACGCTGCAGCTCACGCGCGCGCCGTTGTCGTCGTTCGAGGTGCTGCAGAAGCGCGTATTCGACCTGATCATCGCGGGCGCGGCGCTTACCGTGCTGACGCCCGTGCTGGCGTTGATCGCGCTCCTGATCCGGCTCGACAGCCCGGGGCCGGTGTTCTTCCGGCAGCGCCGCTACGGCTTTAACCAGCAAATGTTCCGCATCATCAAGTTCCGCACGATGACCACGCTCGACGACGGCGACATCGTCCGGCAGGCCTGCCACAACGACCACCGCATCACGCGTGTCGGAGGATGGTTGCGGCGATGGAACATCGACGAGCTGCCGCAGCTCATCAACGTGCTGCGCGGCGACATGTCTCTCGTCGGACCGCGCCCGCATGCGCTCAGTCACGACCGCGAGTACGAGCAGCGCGTCGCGCTCTATGCGCGGCGGCACAATGTCAAGCCGGGCATCACCGGATGGGCGCAGGTCAACGGCCTGCGCGGCGAGATCGACACCGACGATAAACTACGGCAGCGGATCGATTACGATCTGTATTACATCGACAACTGGTCGCTGCTGTTCGACCTGAAAATCCTGCTCTACACGGTGTTTTCGCGCGACGCCTACCGCAACGCGGTTTGATGCTCAGGAATCAGGCATCAGGGATCGGGTATCAGGACCAGGGATCAGGTCTCGGGGATCAGATATCAGAACTGCTCTGACCCCTGATGCCCGATCCCTGACCCCTGATCCCTGACCTACTTAGCGCACATGAACGAGCTGATCTGGTCGTCCCAGTTCGGCCCGAGGTCCTTATAGGTCCCCGGCTCGAGCCGCATGGCATCGCCATTGAACTGCGCCTCGGTCGAGAAGTCCCACGTCCCGGAGATGACGTTGATCGACGAGATCTGCTTGTCCCACTTGTCGTTCAGCAGGGGCTGGTCGTCGGTGGTCTTGAACGAGTCTCCTTGCAGATTCTTATCGGAGAACACCTGGACCTCGCATCCCTTGCGCTGCCCCGCTGCGAGCGGCGCCGGCGCGAGGGCGGCTCCTGCGGGCGGCCCCCGGCGCGACCGCGGGCAGAACTGGACGCATTGCGGGATGGTCCCGCCGTCGTCGGTTGCAACGTCCTGCCAGCGCAAAGCGCAACCGTCCTCGGTGTAGCCGGTGCACACCGGCTCCGGATAAGCGAGGTAGCCTTCGGGCAAGTAGTCGATGCCGTCGAGCACCCAGGGCGTCAGCAAGCCGATTCCGATCAGGGTGTGCCATCCGCCGCGCCACCAGAACCGCCGTCCGGTGAAGGTCGTCACGCGTCGAGCGCCAATTCTGGTGACGCCGCCGACCCGCGCGCCGCCGACCCGCGCTCCCGCGGTGCCGGTCCGGGCGCCGCCAGTCCGGGCGGTGCCGGTGCGGGTGCCGCCGGTACGCGCGGTACCCGTCCGGGTGCCGCCCGTGCGCGCCGTGCCCGTGCGGGAACCGCCGGTACGCGCGGTACCGGTACGGCTGCCGCCCGTCCGCGAACCGCCGGTGCGCGAACCGCCGGTACGCGAGCCGCCGGTCCGGCCGGCATGATGCTGGCCGGTGCGGCCACCGCCGGTGCGGCCACTGACATGGCTGCCACCCGTGCGGCCGCCCGCACCCATGCGCCCGCCACCGCCGCGACCGCCGCCGAAACCGCCACCGCCGCGACCGCCGCCGCCGAAGCCGCCGCGGCCACCGCCACCGCCGCCTCGGCCGCCACCGCCGCGGGCCGACGAGAAATCGGTCGGCGTGTCAGCGGCTGTATCGATTGAAGAATCCTGCGCCGCGCCGGAGACCGGCGCAGCCCGCGCACCGCCCGTCGTCATAGCGAGAATGGGCAATGAAACGGCCACTAGTCCGGCCGCAAGAAAACCAAACATGGTCTTGGACATCATTCCTCCCTGAACTGGCCGGGCGCCTCGCCGCATCAACGAGCCCCATGCCAGTTGCCTCTCCGACAGTATCCACATTTCGGGGTCTCGGAAAGGCAGACATCGGGCATCATCAGCGCCACCGGCAGGATTGAGGGCGCCGACAAAGTCGATTTGAATACAATCGACCCAATCCCGCCGGCCAACGAGCACAGGCCCATGGCTCTCTTTCGCCGCCGCCCCCGCTCCGGCCCGACTGACATTCGCATCGATGCGGACAGGTCGGGGGAAATCGACGATTACCTCGCCGAGCAAATCCGGCCGGACGGTCCGGGGCTCGCGCTCGCCGTCACCGCGGCGGGGACGGTCGCGCACGCCGCCGGATACGGCCTCGCCGATATGGCCGGCGGGCGGCCAATCGCGCCGGAGACGATTTTTCATCTTGCCAGTTGCGGGAAGCAATTCACCGCCTTGGGCATCCTGATGCTGGCCGAGGAGCGCAAGCTGGGCCTCGAAGATCCGATCGGCAAGCATCTTCCTGCGCTCGCCGGCTTCGGCCCGGGCGTTACGCTGCGACGGCTGCTCAACCACACCTCCGGTATCCGCGATTTCTACGATGAGGGCGGCATCGACGAGGTGCTCGCGCGCTGGGAGCGGCCGACCAATGCGAACGTCATCAGCCTGTGCGCCGATTTCGGCTGCCCGATGCTGGAAGACGGCATCAAGCCGGGCGACACGTTCAGCTACGGCAACACCGGCTACGATTTTCTCGGTGCCGTGATCGAGCGGGTATCGGGACAGTCGTATCACGACTTCTTTCAACGGCGCGTGTTCGATCCGCTGGCGATGAAGGACACCTTTTCGGTACCGGACGAGAGAGTGCAGGATCCCCGTTGCGCGACCGGATACGTGCTCGACGACCGCGACGACTTCGTCGAGCAAGGCGGCAGCGAGTTCGACGATCTGGTCGGCTCGGGGTCGTTCTACACGACGGTTTTCGACCTATGCCGTTACGATCAGGCTTTGCGGACAAACGGCCTCATCAGTGCGAGCTCGCTGCGCGAGGCCGCGACCCGTGGCCGGACGAACGACGGCCAGATCACCGAGTATGGGCTGGGGTGGTATCTCGCGGACTACGAGGGCATGCCGCTCACGGAACACAAGGGCGAGTGGACCGGGTTCTATACTTATATTGTGCGCTATCTCGAACGGCCGCTCAGCATCTTCGTGCTGTCGAACCATCCGGACGTGAACCTAGTCGACGTGGCCAACGTCGCGACCGACGCGTATGGGTGAGGAATAGCGAATAGCGAATAGCGAATAGTAAGACCTTCCTGTCTACTCGCTATTCGCTATTCGCTACTCGCCATTCGCTATTGCATTCAGCGGACGGCCCATCCGAGACGCAGCGAGGACAACCGGCTGCGGTTAGCGGCGATCCAATTATAGATCGGATGGCCGACGAGGCGGCTGAGCACCGGCACATAGAAGAACGGCGCCTGCCACCACAGTCCCGGCACGCGCGGCACGACATAACGATAGGCCTCGAAGCCGGGTAACGCCCGGCCGTCGGGCAGCACGAGATAGAGCGCCTTCTCGAGCTGCGCGTCGCTGACCACGGGGGACGGAGCGGTGCGGAAATCGCGAATCCGGATCTGCCGCAGGCCGTCGAACGCGAGGAACCACGCCATCGAGCGGACGCAGAAGCCGCAGCGGCCGTCGTAGATCATCTCCATATCGCCGATCCAACGCTTCCACGCTGCGCCGAGCCGCGCGAGCCATTCCGTGCGCACGAAGCTCATATGACCCATCACCATCACGAAGGAGAAATAGAACAGGCCCATCAGCACGGCGAACTGAAGGTGCAGCGCGATCGCCAGTGCGAGGAAATAGGGGCGCGTGCGCCGCTGCCAGATCAGGAACGGGAAAGCGATCTCGATCAGGATCGTGGCGTAGGTCGCAACGTTGACCAGCCAGTAATGCGATGCCAGCAGGTCGAGCAGGAAACGGTTGTAATGATCGCCCGTGGTGAACACGATCCAGATGGCGTCGCCGTTCCACCAGTCGTCGCCGCGCAATTTGCCGACGGCGCTGTAGAAGAACAGCACCGCCATCTGGATTTGCATCAGCCTGATGCAGGCTCCGGCCCAGGGACTGGCGTAGGGCGGCAGGACGGCCGCGAGGTCCTTGAGCTTGGCGGCGCGCACGGCGCGAACGCGGTCGAGGCTGATGGCGCGCCCGACCGGGCCGACGCAAAGAATAAGGAGCAGGCACGCGAGAATCTTGTCGACCCCGTAGGCGATGGCCGGCGCGCGGTAGGCGTAGGAGATGTGGCCGACCAGCACGAGCCACTTCACCCAGGTTGTCCGCCACCCCAACATCAAGGCCGCGCAACACGCAAGAAAGAGCACGTGAAAGGCGACCCACTGGCAGGGCGCGGAAAAATAGAAGAACACCGATTGCACCCAACCGTCGGTCCGATCGTTCCACACCAGGTCGCGCGGCACGAAACCGGCCTCGCCCCAGAAATCGAACAAATAGGCGCTGGCGGCGCCGTAGTTGACGAGGAGCGCCGCCCCGACACCGATGCGGGCGATTTCCAGCGGCGACGTCAGGCTGCTTTGAAACCAAAACTGCGACCACGCGCGGCCGACATCCGCGAAAAAGTCGCGACCGAATGTTACGACTTTGCGCATTCGACCTTTTTCACGGTGGTGACGGTGACGAACTGCGGATCGAGAGGTTTCTTGCCGGCCAACTGGTCCTCCGGCGAGAAATCTTTCTGCGCCGCCTCGAGCAGAATGACGGCGAGCGGATGCAACGCGGCGTGCTTGTGACAGAAAAAGGCGCCGGCGGCGTCGGCGTACATCTCGGGAGTATCAAAGATGCCGTTGAACCAGGATCTGAACCAGAAGAAACTCGGATGATACCAGCTCAGCTCCCGGTCCGGCACGAAGGGATGGTGGTTGCCTTTGCTGTCTTCGACGATGTAGCGCAGTTGCGAGCCGTTGCCGACATTGGGCGCGAAAAAGTCCCACTGATTGTCGAGCTTGAAAAAACTCAGATAGGGCTGAAACGGGATGCGCAAAGTCTTGATCGCCTCGCTCGCGTCGGGCGCGGGCGCGATGATCATGGCGAGCGTATGCCATCCGACAAAGGCCGACATTGCGGCATAGGTCAGGCGCTCACGCCATTGTTTCGAGATCATGACCGGACCCGAGTTGGCCACATTTGGAATGTTAGTGCGCCGTTCCGAGCATGGCCAGAGGTAGTGCCGCGAACCCGAAGTTCGCATTACAATTGCCGCAAGTCCGGTTGCGAACTTCGGGTTCAAAGCGGCACTAGAATCATGGAGTTGCTAGTGTCCTTCGATTCCGAAGTTCGCATCGGTCGTGCGGCAGGATTGGGCGAACTTCGGAATCGGGACACTAGCGGCGCGCTGGACTTCCGCGGCTCGGCTGGATACGAAATGTTCATGTGCCCGTCATACCGTCGCGCCGGAAAACCCGGTTCGCGACACTGCGGCGGGCGCGGGCGTTCACGTGAGAGTGATGGCCGTCTGGGCTGAAGGGACCTAGATTAAGGCCGGCAACGCGGGGGAAATCAGCTTGATCGAACAAACTTATGACTCGACGGCGCCCGTCTGGCGCCACGTCGCGGCACGAACCGCGCGCGCGGCGATCGTGGCGGCGTTCGTCGCGCTCCTTGCCGGGCAAGCCGAAGCCATACCGGCGCAACAGAAGAAACATCGGCATGGCGAGCCGGCGAACCGCGCGCAGGCCGAGAAGCCCCCGAGCGGACCCTTGACCATCATCGTGTCGATCGGCAGCCAGCACGTTTCGCTCTACGCGAACGGCACATTCGTTGCGCGCGGGCCGGTCTCGACCGGCATGCACGGGCACCCGACCCCGGTCGGCGTCTTCACCGTGATCCAGAAGGACCGCTACCACCGCTCCAACATCTACAGCGCCGCGCCGATGCCCTACATGCAGCGGATCACCTGGTCGGGCGTGGCGATCCACCAGGGGGTGCTGCCCGGCTACCCGGCCTCGCACGGCTGCATCCGCACCTCGACCGACTTCGCCCTCCGGCTGTGGGGGACTACCAAGCTCGGCGCCCGTGTCATCGTCTCGCGCAGCGACGTGACCCCTGGCTCGATCTCGAACCCGCACCTGTTCGCATTGCGCTCGGAACCGACGCCCGAGCTCAAGCCCGAGCCGGTCGCCATGCTCGCCGAGACCCCGCCGGGCGGCGTCGTGCCGGCGGTCGAGCGGGTGGTTGCCAGCGCCGACCCGTCCAAAAATCCGCTCGAACTTCGCGGCAGCGATAACGCGCTTGCACCACCGGCCGCGGCGGAGGCGCCGGCACCGGCCGCGGCGGCGGAGCCGCAGGGCCCGGCGCCGATCGACGCTGCCAAGGCGGCGGCCGACGCCGCCATGCTGGCCGAGGCGCCGCGCAAACCCGGAACGATTTCCGTGTTCGTGAGCCGCAAGACCGGCCGGCTTTACGTCCGGCAGAACTATCAGCCGCTGTTCGACGTGCCGGTGGAAATCCGCAATCCGGACCATCCGATCGGCACCCACGTGTTCACCGCTCTCGACGTCGACAAGGACGGCAAGACCATGCGCTGGTCGGTGGTGAGCATGCCGAGCGAGGCGGCGCCGCGGGCCGAGGTTCAGACCCATCGCGGACGCAAATCGCGGCTCGAGCGCGAGCAGATTGTCGAGCAGCGGCCTTCGCCCAGCGCCGGCGAAGCGCTCAATCGCGTCGACATGCCGGCGGAAGCGGTGGAGCGCATTTCGGAGTTGATGAGCCCGGGATCTTCGCTGATCATCTCCGATCAGCCGATGAGCGGCGAGACCGGCCGCGACACCGACTTCATCGTCCTGACGCACTGAGATCGGTCGCGGCGGAAATAAAACCGTTCCGGCTCACTTGGTCTCGGCAACGACGCTGTTGCGCAGCACGCCGATTTTCGAAATCTCCACCTCGACCACGTCGCCGGGCTTGAGCCACAGCGGCGGCTTGCGCGCCATGCCGACGCCGGGCGGCGTGCCGGTCGAAATCACGTCGCCGGGCTCGAGCGGCGTGAACGCCGACACGTAGGAAATAATCTGCGCGACGGAAAAGATCATGTCCGCGGTGTCGCCGCGCTGGACTTCGACGCCGTTGAGGCGGGTCGTCAGCGTGAGTTGGCCCGGATCGGGGATCTCGTCGCGCGTCACGAGCCACGGCCCGAAGCCGCCGGTCGCGAGAAAATTCTTGCCGACCGCGACCGAATGCTGGCGTTGATAGTCGCGCAGCGACCCGTCGTTGAAGCAGGCATAGCCGGCGACGTGATCGAGCGCCTGGCCTTCCGCGATGTGACGCCCGCCGTGCCCGATGACGACGGCGAGTTCGCCCTCGTAATCCATGTCGGAAGAAACAGACGGGCGCACCAGCGCGCCGCCGTGCGGCACCAGCGTGTTGGTGAGCCGCAAGAACAAGCTCGGGTGATCGGGCACCTTGAGCCCGGCCTCCGCCGCGTGCGCCCGATAGTTGAGCCCGATGCAGACGATCTTGTCGGGCGCGGGGATCGGCGGCAGCAGGCGCACGTCCGAAAGCCGCGCGTCGGGCTTGGCGCCGGCAGCGGCTGCCGCCACTTCGCCGAGCGCGTCGGCCGCGATCGCGGCGCGCAGACTGGGATGGCGCGCGGAGAAACGCGCGCCGACGTCGAACACGCCGTCGCCCATGACAACGCCGTAGGACGCGCGGCCTTTGATCTCGAAGCTGGCGAGTTTCATGGGCGCGAGACTAGCAGCCGTGCGGGCGGGCGCCAATGCGGCCTTAGCGGTTCACGGCGGCTCCGTGCTCCTGCGAAGTCGGCCATGCGCGATGCAGGATCGAGTTTCACCGTTTCCAGATTGCACAAAGCCGTGGAGTGAGGTCGCGCGATCCCTCTTGATTGTCGAGATCGGAGGACAAGTGTGCCTTGCGAACCCGAAGGCTACCGCGTTCAGTTTTGTGGCCGCGGTTTTCAATTCATTTGTGCGCACCAACATGGCGATACTATCGGCGGCGAGGTCGAGCTCGCGCCAGGTTAACCCGCAGGCAATCGAGAACGGCGGATTGATGACAATCTGGCCAATGTCAGCGGCTCATGGTGCAGGAAACACCGTACCGGTAAGGGGACTCAAAGTGTGCCCAATGCTGGGGGCAATTTTGCTAACAAATTCAATGAACAATTTGACAACGTCAATCGACATATTGTCGGCTTTTAGAAGAGTAGAAAAGAAGCACCTCAAAAGCGCGCCCGGGAATGCACAAGCTCGTCGCTGCCCCTTCTGGATATTTTAACATCTTCTGAAGGTTGTTTTCGGCTATCCATATGCGGATTGACCCTCGAATTTTAGGCGCTTCAAGGACCCCCCAAAGCGGTTTCGACCTCATCGCCACGGCGAGCGATTCATCTTTCATCGGCCGTGACGCGCCAACATATACCGTGTGTTCACCAATCAGCGTCTCACAGATGTTACTTAGGAGATCATTATAGCAATGCGCGCTAGAATGCTGCCCTTCAGACCAGCGTGGGGCGACCATGGCAGAGTTTGGAAAGCGAAATACGATCGGAATCCAACCCGTTCACAGCTCTCTCACATCGAGACCTGGGACATCTCCGCGGGACACTCACAGCAATGGTGACGTTTCCGCCGCGCTCGCCGTCGTGAACAGCGGCAAGGTGCCTGCTTGGACAAGGTTCGGTCCCCTGCGCCTCGTCATTGTCGTGCTCTGCACGGCGGCCGCCCTTTGGTATGTGAGCGCCACTTACGCCGGAGAAATCTTGCGCGACCTCCGTCTCTCCGGCACCTGGCAGACAGCCTACGATCTGCGGGCTGTCGATGGCTCATGCAGACGCGTCCAATTGGTGATTACGTTTTGCAGCGCGAAGATCAAGTCGCTGGCGGAGCCGGAACGTGCTCCGGTTGTCACCGAATTCATGATGGGTTTCTCCAGTGGTGGTGGCGAAGCCATCGTGCCGGTGCGCTCGACGGTTGATCCGTCGGCTGTCGCCGTCGCGTATGCTGCCGAGACCCGGCTCGTCAACCGCACTCTGACTTGGCTCGTCGTAACTACGATCCTCGCAGCGCTGCTCATCGGCACAGCGAACGCCTTGCGGCGGGGACGCTACAAGGGTGGCCGGGCTCATCGCTCTCTGCTTGATGGACTTGCAGAACTTCAAGCGCGGGTCGCGACCGCGCCGGCTGCGCAACACGCCGCACCCTGAAGCATCGCAGGTGCCGTTACTCCCTGGTGGGAAAGGTCCATGTCATGCTCAGGTTGCTCGGCACGGTACTCGGCGTCTGTTGTGCTGCGTTCGCCGCCGCTAGCTCCGGTTCCGGCACGAAGCACGGCATCGACAAGTTGAAACCAAAGTTCACTGTACGCGAAGAGCCGAGCCGCATCGTGTTGATCTGGAGTGGCCCGGTCGCGGAGCCGATGCGTGACGACGTAATTGCGGCATTGGATAGGTTCAAGGCGGACCGACGTCGTATCGTGATCGCGCTCAATTCCCCGGGCGGCTCGGTCACCTATGGCCGTACTGTGGCCGCGGCGATCGAGCGCGCCTCGCAAGAACACTTGATTGACACCCTCGTTGAGCAAGGTGGCGTCTGCGCCTCCATGTGCGTGCCGATCTATCTGGCCGGGACAGAACGCTTGGCGCATCCAGCGGCTCGTTTTATGTTTCATATGGCCAGCCTCAACCCTACAGGCCCGGCGACCGCCCAGGACGATGAAGTCGCCGTTTCGAAACATCGCAAGGTCATCGAGACATTGGCTACCGATGATTTATACGAGAATGACATCGGCACACACGGCGTGAACGCGGCATGGCTCGCACAAATGCGCGCCAGGATCGACGGCCGGGACGTCTGGGTCACCGGCCAGCAGCTCGTCGACGAAGGCTCCGGCATCGTCGGCAAGCTAGTGAGCACATCTGCGAGGTGACCGAGGCAACACGAGAGACAAAGCACCTTCCGTCCCATCCAAGACAACCTGAGCGAGCTCGAATTGACCACGCCTGCCCCTCGGGCAACGCTAGCGGATGGCGCGTTGGATTGGGGACCTTGGCCGCGGCGCACATTTGCGCTACCGCTGGCGCGGGCGCCGGTAGCTCAGCTGGATAGAGCACCAGACTTCGAATCTGGGGGTCAGGGGTTCGAATCCCTTCCGGCGCGCCATAAAATCAAGGTCCGTTCCGGACACATGGGTTACGGTTTATTCCGGAGACATGGGTAACACTTTTGCGGTGTTGCTGTCATTGATGATCAATCCGCGAAGCCGCTCGCTCGCTACAGCGCTATTGGGGGGCGCGCTCGCGAGCGTATTAGCCGGGCTCCGATTTTGCTCCGAGAGGTTTTTGCTCCGATTTTGCTCCGCATCTAAGATCGAGCTGCTTTCAGCGGACTAGCAGATTTTTCTTGGGTCGAGCACTGCAGCGCGTCAGGCGAGGCTTCTCTAATCGCGGGCGTGGGGCCACCGTGCTTCTGCAAGGCCGAAGCGCCCTCTTGCCTTGATGCTTATGACGGAGGACGTGCCTCGGCCCAGGTCAGCAGCGCATCAAGAGCGGGACACAGCTCTTGTCCCCAGTCCGTCAGGCCATACTCCACCTTCGGCGGCACTTGATGGTGGACGAGTCGGCGGACGATGCCGTCGCGCTCCAATTGCCGGAGCTGCTGGATCAGCATCTTCTGCGAGATCGCCGGAATGGCCCGCTCAAGAGCGGAGAAGCGAAGCATCTTGCCGCCAAACAAATAGAAGAGAATGACCAGCTTCCAGCGACCCTCCAAGAACTTGAACGCCTGCTCAACCCCGCTCGCGGCGGTGGCCGGCGTATGTTTGCTGCCCTTACTTGAAGGTGAGTACCTTACTTTTCTGTGCGTTCTTGCCATTTTGTAACTCTAGGCTCATCTTTTGTTCAGCGCAATCGAGGTGGTTAGGCCGACGCCAATGCGCGACACAAACGAAAGAGAAGTACCATGTCCATTCAGCTTCCCACTCCTATTAAGCGCTACGTGCATATTGCAAATTCCGGCATGGCCGAAGCGGTGGCGGAGTGCTTCGCACCTGATGCCACCGTGTACGACGAAGGCCAGACCTACCGAAGCCTGGCGGCGATCAAGGATTGGGTGGCCGCCACCAAGAAGAAGTATGGCCACACCGTTGCGCCGCTCGAACTCGCCGAGCGCGGCGGCCAGAGCGTCCTCAAGGCTAGGCTTGCCGGCAACTTTCCGGGAAGTCCGATAACGGTGAACTTCAGCTTCGTGCTAGCCGACGGCAAGATTCGCTCGTTGGAGATACGCTCGTGAGCGGCTATCTCGACCTTGAAGGCAAGCGCGCGCTGGTGACTGGCGGCACCAAAGGCGTTGGCGCGGCCGTGGTGGCCGCGCTCCATGAAGCAGGCGCGCGGGTGCTTACGACCGCGCGCAGGCACCCGAATGCAAGCGAAGCCAAATTCATCGCGGCGGATGTTTCCACAGCGGAGGGATGCGCGGCAGTTGCCGACGCCGTGCGCACGCAGCTCGGTGGGCTCGATATCCTCGTGCATGTCGTCGGTGGGGCGTCCGCGCCTGCCGGTGGGTTCGCGGTGCTTGATGACGGCGAATGGCAGAAGGCGCTGGATCAGAATCTGTTCGCGGCGGTGCGCCTCGATCGCGCCCTTCTGCCCTTGATGATTGAACAAGGTTCCGGGGCCATCATCCACATCACCTCGATCCAAGGCCGGATGCCGTTGCCCGAAGCAACCCTGGCCTATGCAGCGGCCAAGGCTGCGCTATCGAATTACAGCAAGGGCCTTTCCAAGGAAGTGAGTCCGAAGGGCATTCGCGTGATCCGGGTCTCGCCAGGCTGGGTCGAGACGGAAGCGGCGGTGCGGCTGGTTAACCGGCTGGCAGAGGAAGGCGGCACTGACTATGAAGGAGCGCGCAAGGGCCTGATGGCCTCGCTTGGCGGCATTCCGCTTGGCCGCCCTGCAAAGCCCAAGGAAGTCGCGGACCTCGTCGCGTTCCTCGCTTCACCACGCGCGTCGTCAATCACCGGGACTGAGCACGTCATCGACGGCGGCACCGTTCCGACCGTGTAAAGCTAGCTGTGCCTGTGTCCTAATCCGGCCAAATCGCGACTTCATTGAAATTGCTGCCCCAATCGTCGGCTGCACCTGTGCAACCGTTCGAAGGACAGCCTACGCTGCTGAGCGAGCTTGGTTTACGCCGCTCCATCGCGATTCCACGAACAGCTTATGCACCTTTGCCAGCGCATTGATGCGCCCTTCGATCAGTCGCTTGAGATCGTCGGATGAATTGGAATGAGAAAGACGCACCGCGGCTTGCACGGTGGCCAAGATGTTCTTTGTACGGTGCTCGGCCTCGTGCGCGAGATTGACGATTTGCGCCTCGCTCCGTTTGCGCTCGGTAATGTCGCGAGCGATTTTCGATGCGCCGATGGTTTTGGCTCGGGCGTTTTTGACCGGTGAAATGGTCAGCGAAACGTCGATCAAGCTCCCATCCTTTCGCCGCCGAACGGTTTCAAAGGATTCGACGCGCTGGCCGCGTCGGAGTCGCTCAATGATCGCTTCTTCCTCCTTTTGGTAATCGGCTGGAATCAAAATCATAATCGGCTTGCCGATGATTTCCTCGGCCGCGTAGCCAAAAATACACTCGGCCCCGGCGTTCCAACTCGTTATGATGCCATCGAGGTTCTTGCCGACGATCGCGTCGTCGCTCGATTCGACGATAGCGGCGAGCCGCGGCGCGGCGTCTTCAGCGAGTTTTCGCTCCGTCACATCCTGGAAGCAGTTGACGGGCCGACAATGTTTCCCTCGCTGTCCTTGAACGCCTTGCCAGCATGGCCGCGGCTCCTCTTACCGTACACCCTGCTCAGGTTAACGAGCGGGGCGCCGGGGAGAGCGGTCAAAATTGCTCACCTTGGAGCCCGTATTTGCGGCTTTTCATGCAGAACCGCATCCAACAGCGAGGAATGGACTTCGAGGTCTCCGTTGTAGTTGATGTAGCCCAACTCTCGAAACTTGTTCATGAAGTGGCTCACGCGGGACCGTGTCGTGCCGACCATGTCCGCGAGGGTCTCTTGACTGACCTTCGCTATCACCGGTTCCGGCTTCCCGTCCTTGCCGAAATTCGCCAACAACAGCAGCGCTCGCGCCAGCCGCTTCTCGCTGGAATTAAACAATTGATCGACCAAATCCTCTTCCACCCGGAGAGTGCGAGACAAAAGATGCGTCGTGAACAGTTCAGAGAAACTAGGCTCGTCGCGGAGCAACCGCGCCATTGTAGACCTGTCCACGCGTGTAACCACGGAGTCCGTCACGGCCATGGCGGTCGAAAGTCGGCGTGGCCGTCCGGTCAAACAACCCTCGCCGATGAAATCTCCGGCTTTGAGGAACGCGATGACTGCTTCCTTGCCTTGCGCAGAGATGACCGCGATTTTGATCCTGCCTTCTAGAATATAGAAGATGGCATCCGCGGGCTCGCCCTGGGTGAAGACAACTTGACCCTTCCCGTACCTGGATACGGTGACTCCGCCGTCCGCCTTGGCCAGAAACGCCTTCGGGTCGAATTTGGGTTTTGATTTCTTGGCCATCGACCCCTCTCCGTTCCGCGAGCGAGGTATTTTACACCAATCCAGCGCGGCCAACGCAAGGTAAAATGCCGCCCCCTAGAGCCGCAGCCATGCCGCCCGATCCGTCGAACGCGGCCGATGCATGCGCGTTCGGCATCGAGGCCGAGGCGGCCCATAATTTGAGATTGGAGAGCCTTCATGCTGCGTCAACTGTTTTTCGGCGGCGTCATCAGCCTCGCCAACATTGCCATTCACGCGCTGGCCATGGCCTCCGTCATTGGCGCCAGTCGGGCCGCCTGGGCGCGCCATGGCGCGCGGCCCACGCTACGCCTGGTCGTGACCATGATCGCGACCGTGTCGGTGCTGATGGCTTTTCATATTGCCGAGATCGGCGTGTGGTCGCTCGGGTACGCGCTGCTCGACGTGGCGCCGCCCGGCGCGGATCGCTTCTATTTTGCCTTCGTCAACTATGCGACGCTCGGCTATGGCGACGTCGTGCCGGTCGCGGATTGGCGCCTGCTGGGCCCGATGACCGCGATGAACGGCGTGCTCCTGTTCGGCTGGTCGACCGCGGTCATCTTCGAAGTGCTGTGGAAGGCGCTCCCGGACGTCGAGGGCCCCCACAGCGGAATCTAAAATCTAATACCGCTCCGCAACGAAACGGCGCCCCTTCAGGCTCGCCTGGTCGTCGTATTTGCCCTTGGTCGAGCGCTTCGGCAGCTTCACCTTCGCGCGTGACACTTTTTTGTAGGGGATCGACGCAAGCACGTGGGAAATGGCGTTGAGGCGGGCGCGCCGTTTGTCGTCCGAGCGCACGAGGCGCCAGGGGGCGTGCTTGCTGTCGGTCGCCGCGAGCATCATGTCGCGGGCGCGCGAGTAATCGTACCAGCGCCGGTAGGATTCGACGTCCATCGGGCTGAGCTTCCACTGCCGCACCGGATCGGCGATGCGCGCGGCAAAACGCTTCTCCTGCTCCTCCATCCCGACTTCGAGCCACAGCTTGATCAATATGATCCCGGCGTCGACAACGTATTGCTCGATCTGCGGGCACAGCTGCAGGAACCTGTGATGTTCCTGTTCGCCGACGAACCCCATGACATATTCGACGCCGGCGCGGTTGTACCAGCTGCGGTCGAAGATGATGATTTCGCCGCCGGCGGGGAAATATTCGATGTAGCGCTGGAGGAACATCTGCGACTTCTGACGATCGGAAGGCGCCGGCAGAGCCACCACCCGGAACACGCGCGGGCTCACCCGCTCGGTGATCGCCTTGATGGTGCCGCCCTTGCCGGCGGCGTCGCGTCCCTCGAATACGATGATCACCCGCGCGCCGGTCTGGCGCACCCAGTCCTGCAGGTGGCACAGCTCGACGTGCAGCTTGCGCAATTCCTTCTCATAGGCCTTGCGCTTCATCCGGCCGTCGCCGTTGGCGTCGGCTGCATGGCTTGGGTCCGGCGCATCGTTTTTTGCGCCCCGGCGGCGATTGCCTTTTTCGTGCCGCATGGTCAGTCCCAGCACAGGGTCATGGCGACGTCGCCCGGCATGCCGCCCGGGAAGTCGATGATCTGCACCCGCAGCCGGTACCCGCGCGGGCGGAAATGTTTGTACCAAAGCTGATAGATTTCCTTCGGCACGCCGGTGAGCGTGGTCTCCCAACCCGGCTCCATCTGATTGATGGCGCGGCCGCGGTCCGTGCACAGCAGGTTGGGGAAGCGATGGACCTGCACCTCGGTCAGGCCGTTCTTCGCCGCGCGCTGGATAATGGCGGCGCCGCGCCGGACGCCCTCCTCCTCGGAAACGCCGGAGGGTTTGCCGAGCTGGTCGAGCAAGGCTTGTTTCTCAGCGTCGGCCTCGGCCCGTTTGCGCATTTCCGCGTCTGCTTTGGCGGCTTCTTCCAACGCGATCTTCTTTTTCAAATCGATGGCGCTCGGTAGCAGATCCTCGATGTTCATGCGTTTTCTCCTCCCGTCGTAGCGGCTCAACCGCAAGCTACGTTTACTCTTCGGAGATGCTGCCGGATTGATCCTGCTCAAATCGCCGGGACCGCCCTGCCGCAACGCCGCCGGTAACGCCCCACCTCGTTGACGAAGCGTCAGTCCCGCTCGCAAATTTCTATCGTAGAGAAAGGTTAGCACAATCGGGGTTTTCCCGGAGGTCCTGCTCAGGGTTTGCAGCGGGAATCGTGATATGGATGCAACACGTTCTGACAAACGCACCGCGCGGCGGGAATTTCGCTGTTTTTCGATTGCGCGCCCACATGCCCGGCGTAGGGTGAAAATTGGGACGGAAGCGGGCAGGCGACTCGTTCCATCGGCGTCGGCACGAAACACGAAAGCCCGATATTGAGGCTTCGGCCAGCCGACCTGCGCCGCGACCCGCCGGAACACCAAGCGGTGGAGGTCACG